>JACCED010662984.1_pt1 | contig 11415 bp, 2 predicted proteins | sample 7455021 | NCBI WGS metagenome assembly JACCED01 (sample SAMN15323456, study PRJNA562643) | freshwater metagenome | isolation source: river surface water | place: USA:Blue River Watershed | collected 2017-08-19
GTAAATTTATTAAAAAATATAAATGATTTTGTTCTTAATAATGAATTAAATTTAGAAATTATAGGAACTAATTATAATATTTTAAGAATAATAGGAGGTATAGCAGGTTTAGCTTATACTTATTGATTTTTTTATTTTTTATATATTTTAGTATAAATATATAATTATTTTAATAATTAATTATAATTAAAATAAATGCCAAGTGGTTTTATTCAGTTATTATCAGTTGGATCAGAATACGAATATTTAAATAAAGATCCTCATATATCCTTTTTTAATGCTATTTATAGAAGATATTCAAATTTTTATATGACAACAGTACAGTTATATAATAAAGAATTTAGTAATACTAAAGACATAAATTATAGTTTAAATAATTATCAAACATTTTCAATACCTCCAAGTGGTGATTTATTAACTAATACTCTAGTAAAATTAAGTTATAATAATAAGAATTATTTAGAAATATTAAAGACTTTTGTAGATCAAATTGATACAAAAACGTATGATATATTATCATTTTATGATAATTATAATATTTTAAAATATAAATATAGTAAAGCTGAAATAAAAGATTACGAAATTATTAAAATTAATTTTTATGAAAAAAGTTTAAATTATTTAACTATTTGGACGGCTAACACTTTTAAAAATAAAGATACTATATTAAATTTGATTAAATTCAATAATAAGATAGATATTCAAACTGATATTACTAATAATTATTACAATATGTATTTGGAATATTTATATTATAGTTTTGTTTACTATGTTAATGCAGATAGTTTGAGTAATAATCAACTACTGTTAAATATTATAGATTGTATTGATTATGACAAGATAGATTATATTAGGGTAGATTTGAATGAGATTACATCATATAAATTATATACTAAAAATAAACTTATCTATAAAAATTTTTATAATTTAGTTAGTGCTACTAATTATTCAAATAATATAAAAACTGAGATTAAAATATTTGAATCTAATATATATTATAAGATTAAAGCAGAGGATATAAGTAGTTATAATAATTTTATATATGAATGTATAAAAAGTGTATCAAAATTTTTAGATATAGAAATTATAACAGATAAAAAATCAAGTAAAAATATGGTTATTTCATATGATGAATATATTAAAAGTTTTAGAACTAGTAAGATTAATACAAATAATATAATATATTTACCAATAATACCATCAAATACACGATTAATTATAAATTATTATCCAAAAAATATATATTTTGGTAATACTGATAATTATGATTATAATGAATCATTAATATCTATTGAAAAAAATCATATTCATGCAGCAAATAATAATTTAATTAATAATTTTAGTTTAATTACATATATCAGAACATTTTTAAAAATAGGTTGTATTACTGAAATAGATATTTTAAGATTTTTAACAAATGTAAAAGATCCTAATTTTTTATTTAATCTTGAAAATTATTATTCTAAAAATAATAATAATAGTTTATTCTTTAAAAATATTCTTGATATACTTGTTAATAAAGATGTATTAATATTTAATAATTCATCTTATAGATCACTAATCTTTCTTTATGAAAATTATGTTTATCAAACTAGTAAAATAAATTCATATTTCTATTCCAAAAAAATATCCACTATACAAAATATTATAACGCTTAAAAATTTATATACCAATATAATCACTTCTATTAACTCACTATATCTATCAACAGCTGGATTACTTAATTTTAGTGTTAATTCTTCTATCTTTCTTAATTTTTTAAATCAAACTAAAAATGAATTTATTACTTTTAATGAACTTTATGGTGTAATAACAAATTATGATTATAATAATTATTTTTTTACAAATAAAGCAACAATAACGTTTAATAGTACAGATAATACTATTTTATTAAAAGAAAATATATTTTTATACAATTTTTTTATAATTATTCTTATTAATTTAATTTTAGGTTCCATTGAGCCAATTAGTTCAATATATTATAATTCATCAAAAATTTTAAATTCAGCACTAGAAATAGATACTGAAAAATTTAATATTTATAATAATTTAGGTAAATATAAAAATATATTAAATTCTTATACTTATTCGTTAAATATATTTCCTTTAACCAGTATATTATTTATTAATCAAACAAGTGATACAACAAATTCTATTTTTACTTTTTACAATACAAGTTTAGAAGCTTATTATGATAATATTTATGGAAGTATATTAAAATTATTTAATATTTATGATGAACTATACGATACAAATATATATGCTAGAATAAATAATTATACGATTGAAGATATTAAAGCAACTATAAATTTATTTACTTTTAAATTTGTTGACATAGTAGATAATTATTATAGAGATAACGATTTCTATTTAAAAACTATTACTTTAGAAGATATTAATACGTTATTTACCTATTTTTTTAAAAATCCTATAATTTCTTATGGTGGTGGGACTTCTAATGATTCTACAATATTAAAACAAATATTTGATAAAGCAGATAAACAATTATTTGGAAATTCATTTTTAACATTTATTAATAGTAAAACACCAGATTTAACGGTAGATAGTCTATACATTTACAAATTTTTATTTATAGTAAATTCACCATTCTATCGTATTTATTTATTAATTAGATTTCTATATACATTTAGTGATAATGAATTATCAGCTGATTTTAAAATATTAAGAGATTATCTAACTTTCTATTTAATAGTTTATATATCTGATAAATTTAAAGCAGAAAATTCTGATATTAAATATATAAATTTTAATATTTCCGAGAATAATTTTGATAATTTAGAACTAATTGATAACTTTATTTCATATGATGAAATTAATTGTATTAACGATGAAACATCAAGTACAATTAATAATACTAATATTGATACTAATAATTTGATAATTTATACTAATTTTTATTTTATAAAATCATTTATAAAGGTATCATCAAATATTGATAATATTTATCCTAGTATTTATAATACATTAAAATATAATTATGATGATTTAATATTTAATAATCTTATTACTCAACTTCAAAGTAATAGTGAATTATTTTTTGATATTGATTATATAAATAACTTTTTGAATGTATTTTTTGATAAAAATAATTATAATCTAAATGAAGTATTTAGTTTAGTTTTAAATATAAACTTAGTAAATGTAGTAAATTTAGAAAGTGAGATTTTAAATAATAAATTAGGAAAAGATTGTTATTATTCTGCTTATGCTTTAGGTACTTATTTTGATAATACAAATAAATTAAATATTGATACTATTAACAATATTTACAATTTATATTTAGATTTTAACTTGATATCTAATTTTAATGAATTGTATTTAATTAAAACATTTGATGTTAAACGTTATCAAGATTTTATTAAAAAAGATAATATAATTGATGGATTTAATTATTATAATACACTATATAACGGTATAAATAATACAGCTACCATTAAAAATATCTATAATTATTATGATGAAATAAATAACTCAATTTTGAAGTACATTTTAGATAATTTTAACTATTTAAATAATTATTATATTTCAGTGGAATTATTCAATTTATATTTAAGCTATTTTAAAGATGTTTCAGATTTATTTAATTCAACAAATGATACAAATATTAACTTGTATAATTATCTGCCAAATAAGTTGAATACTTATAAAAGACTTATTACAAATAATAAAATTATTATTGTTTATTTTCTTTATAAATCTTTAATAGAACAATGTCTATTTCTTGATATAAAGTATTATATTCAAAAAGTTAATTCAACGATTAATTATAATTTAAAATTTAAAAATTTTGTTATAGATAAATACGGATTTTATATTTATACTGATATTTTAAATAAATTAGTCATAAATATAGAAAAAAATATTTCTAATCTATTTTTAGATTACAGTAGAGTTGAAATATTTTACATTTCTAATGATATATCTCCTAATTTAACCAATTTTATAACATTATCAAAAGATTTTTATTTAAGTAATTATGTAAATGGACCGAAAAGTTATTATAAACAGGATACAGAAGAAAATATATATATAACAAGCACCGAAAGAGTTTATATAAAAAATGAAAATAATAGTTTTTTTATTAATTTGTTTGAAAGTAATTTTGATATACAAGTATTAACAATAGCATTTTATCAAAATTTAAATAGTTTATTATCTAGTTTAACCAATGAATTAATAATTTATTTATTTTTTGTTTTAAACAATAATTTAATTAATTTGATAATAGAAACAGATGTTAATAAAAATCTTAATGAAATAAATCAATCAAATAAAAATGATTTTTATAATACTAGTATTACATTTATTAAAAATACGTATGATGATATTAAAAATTTATATGATAATAATTTTTATAATCTTCTTAATAAAACAAGCTTAATTAATAAAATATTTGAACTAGTTGCTAATTTTTATGGAAAAAATAATATTAATTATTATAATGTTCTATATTACAAATATAACATAACTTTTGATAATACGGTTTATGATATTAGAATAAATATTAATAATCTTATTAATAATAAAATATCTTATTCTTCTGTTTGTGAAAAAGAAATTAATAGATTCTTATACTATTATATGACTAATTATGCTACTAAATTATTAAAAAATATTACCACATCAAGTGTACTAGAAAGTATTAATTTTATAAAAAATAATACTACCTATGAATATGTAAAAATGTATAATCAGTTATATAAAAATAGTACTAATATAGTATATGAAGAAAATTTAGAAATTTATCAAAACGAACAAGTATTAAGTTTATTAAACATTGATTTTTTTACTGATAAATTATGTACGATAAATAATGCTTATTTTATTGATTTTATTTCTAGTATGTCAACTAATTATTATACTGATTATTTATACTTTTTTAATTATATGAGTGATAATTTAGGACCAGTATTTAATAATGTTTTTATTAATAATTTAAATGCTTTTGATTATTTTACTGATATAAATAACATTAATGAACTAAATGATTATGTAAATAAGTTTTTAACATTAGAGGAATATTTTTCACCATATTATATTTATGATAATATTGTTAAATATCGTTTTAATAGTTTAAATATTGATACAAAGTTAGAATTAATTACTGAAAAAACTTTAAAAAAGATTATTATTTATTTATTCATGTTATATTTAATATTACAAAAATTACCAATATACATAAATGAAAATTTAAATTTGAGAACTAATTACATATTAGAATATAATATATTAAATGATAAAATATCATTTTTAATTGGTGATGTATTAAATACACAAATTATAGCGGATCTTAAAAAGTTAATTTATGATATGTATAGTTTAGATCCAAAATATGTATATTATACAAATGATTATGCTTATAATGATGTATATATTATCAATGTAATTAATAATAATTTAAAACAGATTAGAATTAATAGTTATTTAGATTTTGCTAGAAATTATTTAAATTCTTACATTGATAATGTAATCTCTATTAATAACAAGTCATCATTTCTTAATTTGGTTAAAGAAATTAATATTATATTTGATTACGATGCTGATTATAATAATTATCAGTTATTAATATATTCTGGTTTTATAGATCGTTATTATTATGAATATAATTTATATGATTTAAATAGTTATACAGAACAAAGTCCAAATAAAAATACATCTAATTCTCTATTCTTTGAAAATTTGATTTATTATTATGATAAAACTGATTTATATAATATTAATATTTTATTAATTAGATTTATACTGTATTTAGAAGCATTCGGTATTATATTAAGTAAAACTCAAAGAAATAATATTGATGGTATTATATCATATACTAGGTTAAATGCTGTAAATATTAATCCAACATTGGAAAATATAAAAGGTTATAACGGTTATAATGATTATTTGTATATGTATCAAGAAAATAATAATTATACAAATTCTAATAATTATTTAATGAGAAATGATATGTCATGGAATTATATTTTAAATTTAATGGTAAATAGTAATGATAATAATTTATCATTGATAACTCCTATAGATTATGATTACGATACTGCTTTTGTTAATTTTGGTAAAATATATAATAAAGATATCAATTTATATAAAAAATTTTACAATTATAATTATAATTTTTATATGTATCCAAATAATTTTGTTGGTATCTATCAACAAAAAGAAGTATTTTATAATAAAATATTAACAAATCAAAAAAATTTATTTAATATTAAGAGAACAAATTATAATTTATACAAATTACTATTTAATAATATTATATTAACAAAGTATTCAAACACATATTTAACTTTTGATACAACTTTTCCAGATTCTTATTTTATTCCAATTTTTACTGAAATTATTAATTTGTATTTATCTTATAAAAATATTTATGTATATGAAAATGATAGATATTTGAATGTTTATTCATTATATAATTATTTTAAAAATAAAACAACTTTAAATATTCAGGCATCAAATTTAGAAGGTTTAATATCAATAGTAAATGAAATGTATTTTTATCAATTGTTTAAGGTATTGTATAAAGATTATAATAAAAATACGGTCCAATTAGAATATGTAGATTTTATTATACAGATTAGTAGTATTTATAATAGTAATTTTGTATATATTAATGGTTATAATTTATTAACTAAATTAATTATACAGTTTACACTTGTTATTGATTATTTGAATAAAACAAAAAACTATGGTATAATATTTGAAGATAATATTGATAACATAAATACAATATTTAATGCAGTTAATAAATATTTAATATCAAAAGAAAATATTAATAATTATATTTATGTTGGAAAATTAGGTTATTTGTTAGATATAGTTGAATATGATGAATTATTAACTTTACTATCAAATAGTATTCAAACGATGATATTATATGAAGATTATAATTATGAATATTATTTAAATTTAGTTTATGTAAATAATTTTAAAAATAAAAGTTTTACTACTTATAGTGGTAATAAAAAGATTTTATCATTTTATGAAATAAGCTATACAATTGGTAATTATTTAGTATATATCACAAAAAAGAATGATATATATATTAATGAAATATTATATAAATCACTTGATGAATATTTTAAAGATAATATGTATAAAAATTATGCTTTAGAAATAATTAGTTTATTATTTAAATTAAATAATGATAATTATTATGGATTAGTTATTCAAACTTATGATAATACAATAAACAATGAATTATTAGAATTAAAGCTAACATTTCTAAATTTATATTTTATTAAAATGTCAGATAAAACTATTAATCAAACTTTATTTAATGAGATAAATAATAATTTATTAATTTTGTATAATATTTTTATTTTATTAGAAATGACAGTTTTTATAAAAGAACAGATATATTATGATTTATTAACAAGCGTTATAACTAGTTCTCAAACCATTATATATGAAAATAGAATAATACCAGTTATTAATATGGTTAATGATATTTTAATAAGTATAGAATATTCAAATTATGTAAAACAATATAATATTTTAAATTACAACAAGGATATATTGAATAGTAGTATTTATCTTACAAGAGATTATGGTATTAATAATTTTAATAATGTAGTAGATGATTATGATTATAATAATATATTTAATATCATTTATCTAAATAATTTATATCAGACAGCTCCAAATATAAATGTTAGTTTTTTTGGAAATTTCATATTAAATTTATTAAATAAAGATAATTCAATTACCTATTATACAGAATTAGAAGTATCAGATCAAACTTTGATTAAGAATACAATAATTATAATAATTAGAATGATAAATGTATATTTAGAAAAGTTTAAAGAATTATATGGTGGTTATTATAACAATATTGACAGTAATTTATCAATTAATGTATTTACAGATTTTTTTAATGAAGAAAATAACTATGATAAGAATACAAATATAAATATATTTACATTAATTTACACTAATTTTTCAGATGATTTAAATAAAATTAATTTTCAGATGTTAGTTGTTCTATTTTACAATATTTTTATGTTGATATATTTTTACAATTACGGTAATACAATAATTGATGATATAGATAAGATAGTGTTATATTTATGTAATCTAATTTATAAAAAGATATTAATATATTATGATAATAAGATAAATACCACTGAATATATAGAAACAGAAATATTTTTTAGAAGATTAAATATACTAATTAGTAATAATTATAGTAATCCAGAATTAATTGTATTATGTTATAGTTTTTTTAATACGATTATTAGTAATAATTTAAGTAAAACAGATGATACAGTAATAACAAACATTAATAATTTTATTAATAAAACTTACAATGGATTAGATGAATATAGTGTTGATAATTTATTTAATATTGATAATTTTTATAAAAAGAATATTAAAAATAATAAGATTGTAATTTTTAAACACTTATTAGATAAAGTTTTTGATGTTAATCAATCTATTTTAATACTATATTTAAAGAGTATAATACCGGATGATTTAGTAAACATACAACAAGATTATATAGGTAAATTACGTAAAAATACGTTAGGATTTGTAAACAACGATGGTATATTAAAGATAATAGACAGGATAGAATTATATTTTAATGATGAATTGATAGATACATTAAGTAAGGATATGTTATTAATATATTATAGTTTTATAGAGAATATAAATAAGATTAGAACATTAAATGAATTTTACGGTAAAGATCAAGATTATATGGTATATGGTTTACGAAATTATATAATAAATTACAGTAAAGATTTCTACATACCAATATATTTCTTTTACAAGGAGATATCTAAATCTTTATCATTAATATCATCAATGTATGTGAATAAATATATAAAGGTAAAAATAAACAGTGACAATATTATAAAATCATATTATGGTGCTTCAGTAATAGAGAAAGGATTAGAATTATCATTATTAGTAGATTATATATATGTAGAGAAGGATGAAAGAAAGAGTTTAACAGAGAAGAGAATAGATAATTTAATCAATACACATTATAATTTTTTGGCATCTAAAAAATACGAACCAAATAATAATACTTTTAATATAAATGAGATATTTAACAGTAATGATACAATAATATATTTAAACTTTGAATTTAATGAAATGACTAATTTATGTTATCAATTATATTGGGAGCTAAGTTTGTATATTAATAACATAAAAGTAAATAATATCATAAAGGTAAATGAATTAATATTATCAACTGTTATATATTTTGATGATGCTAGAAGAGATGGAATTAAAATAATAGATAAGAGAAATTTTAATAAGATAACAACTACATTAAATAAATACAAATACTGTACTAGAGCAAATGAGAATGATATAAATACATATAGTTTTTCTTATGGACCGAATAACATACAACCAAGTGGAGCAGTAAATTTATATAAACTCGATAAATTTACAATAGAAATAGCTATAAATAATAAATTGTTAGTTGAAGCAATAAGTAGAATAAGTAATTTTTGGAGAATAGAAAGTATAGATTGGAATTTAAATTTACATAGTTTGAATTACAATATATTAAGATATCAATCTGGATTATCAGGTTTATTATATAAAAGATTTATTAAAAGTTATTAATAACACTAAAGTTTTATTTCGCTGTCGTTTCACTCACAACCAAATAATTCGTTTTCATTATTTAGATTAAATAATGAAATTGGTTTTATAATTTAATATTATTTAAATAAATATATATAGCAATAATTATTTATGCCAGGTGGAGAGGTACAATTAGTTGCATATGGAGAAGAAAATATGTTTTTAAACGATGATCCACAAATAACATTTTTTAAGATAATTTACAGAAGATACACTAATTTTTCAATAGAAACGATAGAGCAAAATTTTAATGGTAATTTAGATTTTGGTAAAAAGTTTTCAATAGAGTTAAGTAAGATAGGAGATTTAATTCACAAGATGTGGTTAGTGATAGAATTACCGAATATACCGATATTATATGATATAAATAATATTGTAGATAAGAGGATTAGATTTGCTTGGGCTAGAAAGATTGCATATGCGTTAGTAAATTATATAGAGATAGATATAGGAGGTACAATTATAGATAGACAATGGGGTGAATGGATGAATGTATTAAATGAGTTAAATATAACAAATTTCAATAATAATATAGATGAATTAACTGGTAATGTGCCTGAAGTATATTTATTAAAGACGATATATAACAGTAATATACCGAGTAGAGTATTATACATACCATTACATTTTTGGTTTTGTAAATATGCTGGTTCTGCTTTACCTATGTTAGCAATAGAATATAATTTAGTAAGATGTTCAGTAGAATTAAATAGTTTTGACAGTTGTGCTATATTTTCACCGACGAATTACATATATGTATCTACATATTTAGGCAATGGAATTAAAGACGAGCCATTATTACAGGTATCAGAATTAGGATATTCATGGGGAATATATGATTCCATAGAGCCTTATAAAATAAATGGTTCTGAAATAGTATATAAATTATATTACAGAAAAATATCAGATGTGCCATTTATATCAACTACATCGGCATATTACAGTAATTATTCATCATCAACGATACTAGATAATTTATTAAATCAGCCAATAGAAAATTACACAAGAAATTTTATATATGGAATGGATAGTAAAACGATATATTATCCAGAAGCGATAAATAATTCTTCATTTAGATTTGTATCAATAGAAAAACCATATTTTATACCTACAATAGATTTATCATTAAGGAATGCTTATTTATTAATAGACTATATCTATTTGGATAAAGAAGAAAGAACTAAATTTTTTAATAATAGACATGAATATGTTATAGAACAGGTATATTTTTCAGGAAATAAAATATTAAAAAATTTAAATAATAAAATAAATATGGAAGTTGTGAATCCATGTAAATGGATGGTATTTATGGGACAATTAGCATATTATACTAATCAGAATGTAAGTGATTATTTTAATTACAATACAACATTTATAAGAAATTTAAGGGAGGAAATTTTAGGAGGACCATTAATAAAAGATGCTAATATAACATTAAATTCAAATCAGAACAATCAAATATTTGATATGAAATTTTATTCAAGACTAATGCCATTTTTATATTTTCCGAGGACATACAGAACGAATGGTTTTGGTATTTATACATATTCATTATATCCTATAACACCATCACAACCATCTGGTTCAATAAATATGTCATTATTTAATAATATTAGTATCAATCAAAGTTTTAATATTGTAGATAGAAATTATAATAATTATATATTTAAGGCTTATTTTGTAACACATAATGTATTAAGAATATATCATGGTGTTTGTGGTTTAGTATTTAGTAATAATTTGTAAACTATAATAAATATTTAATATAGTTTATTTATAAAGTATCAC
>JACCED010704692.1_pt1 | contig 11413 bp, 8 predicted proteins | sample 7455021 | NCBI WGS metagenome assembly JACCED01 (sample SAMN15323456, study PRJNA562643) | freshwater metagenome | isolation source: river surface water | place: USA:Blue River Watershed | collected 2017-08-19
AAGCCCTTTTAACTTGAGCGCTTTTCTTCCGCGCATCGATACCTCCTTTGGAAGGTAAAGCTTACACGATTGCGACAATTAAATTTATGACTTTATTTTTTTGGAATGGTATTATCAGGAGTTTGACGATTTTAAGTCTGCGATTTTCGGTTTTTTTGCCATGTTGGCAAAGCTCCCTGCCGAATCGGTATTGAGGCAAGACTTCAGGCATCGTGTGAGGGATCGATTCCGACCGATCCACGTAGAGTGCAAAAGGGCATGAAATTTTTAACCACAGAAAGCACAGAGGACGCAGAGAAGGAAGACCCAAATTCCCTGACGGGGAAGATCATTGAGGCATCTATAGAAATACATCGGACTCTCGGGCTTGGGCCTCCTTGAATCCGCCTATGAGGCATGCCTGGCTGATCAACACTTGGGCATCTTCCACTTCGAGCTCTGTTTTGGTGCGCAGTACAACAGAGATAGACACTTGCAGGAGATTCTTCACTCCGGAGCATTTCTCATCAGGAATAGCTCTTAATGTAGTGGCTCTTTTAAGGCGCTTTATGGACTTTGTTGTGCTACGGTTTTAGCTGTTTTTATTTAAGTGATAGAGCGTCCGGTACTTAGTATTCAGATAGCAGATGAAGGGTTCTTCGCTTAAAGGCTGCCCTGTGATTTTCTTGCACAGATCAGATGCAGAATATTGCCGTCCATATTGGTGGATATTGTCCTTAAGCCATTCTCGGACGAAACTAAGTTCTCCTTTTGAGACCTTTTCTTTCCAGTTTGGGAAAGTTTTTTCAAAGACTAGAAAGAACTGGGAAGCGTACAGATTGCCCAATGTATACGTAGGGAAGTATCCAAAGAGGCCCATTGCCCAATGGATATCTTGCAGGCAGCCTTCGCCATCGAATTGCGGGCAGATCCCTAAGTATTCCCGCATCTTTTCATTCCACGCATCGGGAATATCACCCACCTTCAAGGAACCGTCGATGAGCGCTTTTTCCATTTCGAAGCGGACGACGATATGCAGGTTGTAGGTGACCTCGTCAGCTTCGATCCGAATCAGGCTAGGCTTGACGAGGTTGATTGCACGGTAAAAATCGTCGAGATAGACAGAATTGAAATGCTCGGGGAATTCCGCTTGCAGCAGAGGGAAGAAGTGTTGCCAGAAAGGATGGCTCTGTCCGATCAGGGTTTCCCACCAGCGGGACTGGCTTTCATCAATCCCAAGTGATAAGGACTCGGAAAGAGGGGAACCGAACTGCTCTTTAGGGCGCCCTAAAGCATAGAGGCCATGACCTCCTTCGTGAAGGACAGCAAAGATGCTGAAGAAAGGATCCTCTGGGTTGAATCGCGTTGTCATCCGGACGTCGTCAGGAAGCAGTGTGGAGCAAAACGGATGCGCAGAAGCATCGAGGCGCGAGCTGTTCTCGTGAAAGCCCATTCTTTTTAAGAGGAGATGGGAAAAGGCTTGCTGCTTGTATTTAGGGCAGTGGCAACGGAGGAACTCATGGGGAATAGGCGGGCAAGCGGTAATGGTTTTTAAAAGCTGGGTGAGTTGAAGTTTAAGTTTGGAAAAGACAGGGATGAGCATCGAGGTCTTCATATCTGGTTCATAGAGGTCGAGAAGGGCGTCGTACGGGTGTTCTTGGAAACCAAGAATGTCTGCTTTTTTACGGCAAAGGGAGACCACTTTTTCCAGATGCGGGGAAAACTCTTTGAAGTCGTTATGGTGCCTAGCGCTTTTCCAAGCATGCGTGGCCGTTGAGATGGTCTTAGCATATTGTTTGACGAACGCGTTAGGCAGTTTGACTGCTTTGACATAGTCTCGTCGCCACTCTCTTAAAGCAGCGATTTGCGGGGGAGACAGCGACGAATCCTTGATCTCACTGGTTTCGATGTCGATCAGTTGATCGAGCAATTTGGCAAAAGCCTTGCTTGTCTTGTTCTTGTGCACAAGGCTTGCAATCATCTCCACTTGGAGAGAACGGAAATGGATCGCGTCTTTAGGCATGTAGGTCTCTTGGTCCCAATCGAGGAGATATTCGATGGAAGAAAGGAGAGCTGTCGTTTTTGAAAGTTCGTGCAACTGGGAATAGAGAGCTGTTTTTTTTGCCATGACATACCTTTGATCGTGGAAGAATTTCAGAGTTTATCAAGCAGTTGAAAATTCTGCTAGTCTCTAGATCTTGAATTTGCTAATTTTCTTTTCATCAAACAAAATAGCCTGCAAATGGAGGAATATGAAAGACGAAGCTCTTGTAATGATGGAAGAGGAAGGAATTTTTGAAGAGGGGGGATACTGGGGTTATCACTTGATCTTAGATTGCCAGGGATGTGATACAGCGAGGATTACAAGCAAACAAAATTTGGTCTCTTTTGTAAAAACGCTGGTCTCTGCAATCGATATGAGGGCTTTTGGGGAACCGACAGTTGAGCACTTTGCTACTCATGATGCGGGCAAAGCAGGCTATTCGCTCGTTCAATTGATTGAAACGAGTTCGATCACAGGGCATTTCGTCGATAAGACTGGCGAGGCATACCTCGATATTTTCTCATGCAAAGAGTTTGATATCGAACTGACACAAGATGTCATTCGTCAATTTTTCAAGCCGAAGAAGATCAAAATTCACTATTTGACGCGCCAAGCATAACCCGAGGTTGATCAAGAACAGGGACAGACTGCACAGGTTCTTGGTCAAGCTCTGTTATACTGGAACTACTTCAACGATCGGTTTTTCCCCGCGTCCGCTGGCCAATGAATTTGAAATCCGCCTGTATCGCTCAATTTATTCAAGTTGAGCTGCTTCTGTGCAGGCTTTGCCTGACTCAAATTCATGGCGGCTCCTTGTCACATTCCCGATTTTTGAAGTAGTTCCATTATAAACCTGGGGCGATCTGGGGATGATTTAAGCTTCTGGTAATGCGTCCCATGTTTTCTTGATATTCATGCAGGCTTTGAAAAAGCGCTCGAGGCCATTAACGCAGGTTTCAAATAGCGGCGTGCAGAAGGCCCAGCTTAAAAATAGCAGGGTGATCGATCCGCTGCCGACGATCACATCGGAAAGCCAATGGGCTCCTGTGATCAAACGGGGCATGCATAGGAAAGCGGCGTACAAAGAGGCAAGGATCCCAAGGCGCCAGCCCGCAAGGTAGGTAAAGCTTGCGCCAAAAAGGAGCGCGGTTGTTCCGTGGTCTCCTGGAAAGCTCTTGGAAGAATCGTCTTTAATATGCAGCCAAGGGATATGTTCTGATAAGCGGATGCTCGAGTCGACGACAAGGGTTGGGCTCAAGCGGGGAATGGTCAAATTTTCTCTAAAGAGCAACCGGTTGACAAAGTAAATGATGGCTGCGATGTAAAGCACGCAAAATAAGAGTTCGGCAATTTTTCGTGCACGCAGAGCTCTGATGGCTTGTTTGACGTAGATGAAAAAGAAGATGAGGACGCATAGATCTTCAATCCAATCGGCCAACTTATGGTTGGCCAACGCCCAAAACACTTGCCAATTCGGCCTCCCTTCTAAGGACCCGTTGACGCATTTAAAAAATGCGATATCGATCACTTCCCAAACTCCCTTTGTGGACGGAAGGAACAGGGTAGTAAGGAGAACGGTAACTAAGACATGGCAAAACAGCAAAGTCTTCCATTTCCACTTTTTCTCAGGTGTTAGGGTACAAGGATCAGCAGCGTTCATTCATCACTCTCGTTTATGTTTTTGCAAATTTCCAACCGAATCCCATTGAGCAGATCAGAAAAGGTCCAAAAACTGCTGCAAATGGGGGGAGTACATTATTTTCTCCTAAAATGACAGCGGCGTCCATGATCGCGGCAAAGGCGACAAAACTGAAGATGGCCAATGTGTAAATTAGGAAAATCGGCGTTGTACGCGAATAACGGACACAATAGGGAAAAATAGCGATCAAGGAAAGGAGCGGAAGCAATGGCATCGTACATTTATACAACAGGTAACTGAGGATCTGCGGCCGCTCAACAGCCGTTGTTCTTTTCTGCGAATTGAGAAGGTGGAGGAGTTCGCTGATCTTTCTATTTTCGATCGGAACATATCCTTTTCCAGCCAGGTCGGGCTGCCATTTGAATGGAAGGAATGTGTAGGTTTCAAAGGACTCTGTCTTGATTAAATTGCCCTGCTTGTTTCTCTCGATGTGATCGACAAAGGCCCCGATTGGATTTTGAGGGTCTGTAGTCAGGGTTTTTATTCTCCAGATCTCATCGGAAGAACGGATCCAAAACACATCAAAAAACTGATTTTTTTCTGTATCTTTGGTCTGATAGATGATCTTCGAACCATCTTTTAGATAAAGCGCATGGACTGGTTCTGTGCGTTTGCCGTGGCGGGCATGTTTGAAATGTCGCTCGCGGAAGAGGTCGAGAAAATTAAGGCTGGAAGGGAGAAAGTACTCGAAGCTTAAGAAATTAAATAGGGTGCATAACCCGCATAATACAATGAGTGGACGGGTGATTTTTTTCAGCGAGATGCCAGAGGCTTGCAGAGCGACGAGTTCTCCATTAAGCGTCATCGATAGCAGCTGTTTAATGCAGGCGATTAAAGCTGCAAGAGGAACTAATAGATCGGCGCGTTTGATGAACATGAAGCTGTAGTAGCCGATGATGTGGGGAACCTGGATCCGTTTATCGATGATAAAGTCCTGCATATGGGTCGAATAGTCGATCATTGCGTACAGGAAGTAAAAACAACCTAAAAAGAGGAAAAATACTTTAACAGTCTCCCGAAAGATGTACCGTTCCCAAATCAATTTCATTCGACACCTTCATTAATCGATTTTAACGATCGCAAGCAGACGAGGATGATCAACGGGTGGGGAATGAGGAAGATCATTGAGGATAGGGCAGGGCAATGTTTTAAGGACTTTGCAGTGACAAAACACACCAGAAAAAAGGATGCAAGTGCAATGGCGTAAATGATCCCTTTTTTGGAGCGGTCGCGGCTGATCTGAATCCCGAATGCCACTCCGATCAATGTGAACGTGAATGCCGCTAATGAGATGGAAAGTCTGCGGGATAGTTCGAGCTGTGCACTTCTTCCAATCGAAAATAGAGAGTGCCGGTCTTTTTCTAATGACTCTTTGGCCAAGATCATCCGTAGTGATTGGTAGTCGTAGGTCGCATTCCAGTCGTTATTTTGGGTGTATTGGCTCAAATTGGAGGCTTTAGTATTCATCACAGCTTGGTTTTCGATGACGAGATGATCAAAGCCGCTCCCTTTTTTGGGATCGATGCTTGAGATCAGGGCAACCTGCTCTCCCTTGAGCAGTTCACCTCGGAGGGAAAGTTCCTTGGCAATCATCAGGGTGAGGCGATTGTTAGAGCTATTTTTAATGGCAAAAACGACGTCTTCAGCATATTTTCCCGACTTTAATACTTTCATGTCGATGTAAGCGTTCTTCAGCTTGACAAGGCTTTCTTTCTGGAGGATGAATAGGGGATTTGCTGCCGCTGTTTGGTAGATCAGTTCTTTCGATAGGGCTCGGCAGCGCGGAGCGATTTCACAGGAGATTGTTAAGTTAAAAAGGGTCAAAAACAGGCCCACAAAAATAAGGGGGGTTGTGATTGGCTTTAAGCCAAGGCCGCACGTGCGAAATGCTGTTAGCTCATGGGTTTTGCTCAGTCTTTGAAACAAGAGCATCGTTGTGATCAAGCAAGATGCCGGGATCGCAATAGGTAGAATGTAGGGGATTTGTAGAAGAGCGAATAAGAACACTTTAAGTTTGGCGGTCCCCGATGAGGCAAAGCGGGCAATTTCTTGGAAGCGGAGAACGAGCAGCACGGCGATAAAACTGCTGACGCATAGGACGAGGACTTGAAAAAAGGAGCGCAATAAGTAGCGCCAAATGATCGGCATAAGTGCTTATTCTTCTCTGTAACAACCTGAATAATGGGTTTATTTCATAGAACCTTGCCGCATCTTGCGAGCACTTTTCGGAGATTTTGGCACGTCCATAGGTGCTTTCAGCTATTGAACGTGCCAAAATCTCCGGAAAATTGCCTCGCAACCTACAACAATTCCCTATATACCGAAATCACTTGAAGAATCGGTTTTCGCCAGCGTCGCATGCCAATGAAGTTGAGATCTGCCTGCATCGCTCAACTTATTCAAGTTGAGCTGCTTCGGCATCGGTTTAGCCTGACTCAAATTCATGGCGGCTCCTTGCCAAATTTTCGATTCTTCAACTGATTTCGGTATAAACTAAACCCATTATTCATGGTGAACAAGGTCATTTTATTCTATTACGCCCTTTTAGAAAACAGAAAAGCCGAGTTATTTACCGAGCTAGGAGGATAGAGGTTAAATTTTTTTTAGTAATCTGAATAGTGGGTTTATTTCATAGAACCTTGCCGCATCTTGCGAGCACTTTTCGAAGATTTTGGCACGTCTATAGGTGTTCTCAGTTATTGAACGTGCCAAAATCTTCGGAAAATGGCCTCGCAACCTGCAACAATTCCCCATCAACTAAACCCATTATTCAGGTTAATAGGGTGTGAAGCGATCCTATAGAGAAATAAAACTCCGCACCCTGTTGTGAACGGGGGCTTTCTATGGAACTCCCGAGCTGTTTTTGACAGCGTCGGACAGTTGCTAAATTCAAACCCACCTGCATCGCCCAACTTATTCAAGTTGAGCTGCTTCCGTGCAGGCTTTGCCCGACTCAAATTCACGGCAGATCCTTGCCAAATTCCCGATCCTTCAAATTAGTTCGGTATAAGTGAAGCGTCCTTGGGCGCGAACTGGTCTTAAGAGCGCAGCTTGGTTCGAATGGAGGACATCTCCTTGTCAAATTCCCGATTCTCCAGTTTATTTCGGCGTGAGTGGAATTTTGGATTCAAAGGAAAATGGATTTTGACGGAAGCTGTGACGATGATGCACAATGGGTAGATAGCCAATTAGGAAGAAAGATCAAGTCATGAGAGATCCATTAGTCCAGAAGGTTAGGGCATTTCTTGCGCCGCGCTGCAAAGCTGGGAGTTCATTTTTGCTAGGGTATTCTGGAGGGCCCGACTCAAAAGCTCTCCTTTACCTTTTATTGGAGTGTCGCAAGTTGTTAGGGCTTGAGCTTTGCTTGGCCCATGTCGATCATGGCTGGAGAGAGGAGAGCGCTGATGAGGCGAAGGCGATTGCTGTTGAAGCGCGCAAGCTGGAGCTTAAATTATTCTCATGTCGGTTGGATACAAAGGGGATGCCAGAGCGGAATGCCGAATTAAAGGCTAGAGAAGGGCGGTTCCAATTTTTTCAAGAAGTCTATAGAGAAATCGATGCCCAAGGGTTGCTTCTTGCCCATCAGGCCGATGACCAAGCAGAAACAGTGCTAAAAAGACTGTTGGAAGGGGCCCATCCGATGCACTGGATGGGAATGGACCCGGAGGGAAGAATGGGGGGGATGCGCACTTTAAGACCCCTTTTAGGAGTGACTAAAAAAGAATTGGGCTTATGGTTGGAAGATCGGGGGGAAACTCCCTTTATCGATAGCTCGAACCTCGATCCTCGGTTTTTAAGAGGGCGGATGAGGTCGGAGATCATTCCCGGTCTCTCCGTTCAGTTTGGCAAGGAAATTAGCCATAATCTCTGCAAAGCTGCTGTGGCATCTGCCGAAATTCATGCCTACTTAATGAAAAGATGTGAGCCATATTGGAGTAAACTAGTCATTACGGGCCCATCTACCCGATGGGATTTGACCGAGGTCAAAGAGGTCCTGGAGTTGCGGTGGCTATTAAAAACATGGGCAGAGAAGTGCAAGCTGCATGTATCCTATGAGGTCTTAGAGGCGATATGCACAGGGGTGTTGCAGAGAGAAAATAACAAGCATTTCCCTCTTAAAACAGGTGCAATCCATATTAATTGCGGAATTTTCATCTATAATCAATGCAGTTAAGTGAAAGATGTGTTTAATTTATTTTTATTTGTAAACATCTTAATTCATTTATTTTAAGTCAGAGGGTCAATAAATAATGGGACAAATTATTCCGCCTCTGATACGATGAGGAAACGGTGTGCTGCCAGCGCTAGAGGGGTTATATGCCCTTTTAGAAACGGGCAAAGTAGGAGATTTCCTGTGTTATCGCGTTCATCATCAAAGTTTTGATGATCGGCAAACAGGGAAACTTCTTTACTTTAATCGGATGCAGGTGGTTTAATTTGTCATCTATAAACATGAAAAAATAAAAACATTATGAGCAATGACAACTTAAAGAATGAGCCCAAGAAAGGGTTTCCTGGTGGCTTTTTTATCTTTTTATTGGCCGCTATCCTCGTCATTTTAACGGTACAGAATTTAAGCAATGAGAAAACGGGTAAAGTTGCTTTCAGTCACCAAGTCGAGCATCTAGTTAACTTAGACATGGTCCAGAAAGATGAGAGCCGTAAGATTGCTTTAAATGATAATCTGGTGACCTTTAGCGGTAAATTCAAAGAGCGTGAGACCGATGATGCGAAATCGCGCTTCCGTTACTTGGAATTGCTCAATCGCAACCATGACCTATCAGGAGAAAAGAAAGATCTCGATAGCGAGCTTTCTACCTCTAAAAAATCAGTTTATGATGCATCCGACCTGTACCTTCACCTAAGCGGCCTTCCTATTCCAAAGGGGGGATATCGCGTCGTCTATCCAATCTACAATAGCGCAGGTCAAGAAAATGAAGTGGTTGTTCGCAAAATCTCTGACAAAGAGTTCACAAGCTACGCCGATTTAGAAAGTTTATATCCTGCCATTTCTCAAGGGCAGAGTCCTGCAGCTGTTGCTGCTTTTGGAAAAGACCTATTGACCTTGATCGAAGGTTTCCGTTCCCATGCTCTAGGTATTGGAAATGAGACCATGAAGTCTGACCTGCGCAATCTTGAGCAGCTAGTGGCCCAAGCCTCCAATCTCCAAGCACCTCAATCGTTCCAACAGCAGTTAGTTGTTTACCGTGGAGCCCTTGACCAGTTGCGTACGATCATTGCAGACCTCGACAAAGAGCAGCAAAATGTCCGCCTCCTGCAGCTTCGCAGCGTTAGGGCATATAAGGCTCAGCTTGAACAGTTCAATGATGTTTCCGAAGAATTGGAAAAGAACGATGCCCAATTAGAAAAGGCGCGCCAGTCTGTTGCTAATGTGACCTGGTTTTTCAATAACAAAGAGCTGTCGACAAAAGCTTTAGAAAAGCAAGACCCTGAAGTCTATGGCCATTGGTATGCTCAAGCTAAACAAGAGTGGGACAACTTTCCAATCAATAAGGGGGCAGTATTTAAGGCCCCTGATCAACCGCGCAATCTCGTTTTGGAAAAAACGTTTAAAAGCGAAGAGCCATCTCCAAATTATTTAAGCTACCTCTTTACTCTGCTGCCAGTCATTCTGGTCGTGCTTCTCCTGTATTTTGTCTTTTCAAGGCAGATGAAGGGAGTGGGTGGAGGGGCGATGAACTTTGGAAAATCACCCGCTAAACTCCTGACAAAGGACCGCAATAAGGTGACATTTAAGGATGTTGCTGGATGTGATGAAGCCAAAGAAGAACTACAGGAAGTGGTTGATTTCCTTAAAGATCCTACCAAGTTTACAGCGCTTGGAGCGCGTATTCCTAAAGGAGTGCTCTGTATTGGGGCTCCTGGAACAGGTAAGACATTGATTGCAAAAGCTGTTGCAGGTGAAGCCGACCGGCCTTTCTTTTCGATTTCCGGTTCAGACTTCGTTGAAATGTTTGTTGGGGTTGGTGCAAGCCGTATTCGCGACATGTTCGAACAAGCTAAAAAGCAGGCCCCTTGCATTATTTTTATGGACGAGATCGATGCTGTAGGACGGCACCGCGGAGCTGGAATCGGTGGCGGACATGATGAACGGGAGCAGACGCTCAACCAATTGCTTGTTGAAATGGATGGTTTTGACACGAATGAAGGGGTTATCCTCATCGCTGCGACAAACCGACCTGACGTTTTGGACAAAGCGCTTCTGCGTCCAGGCCGTTTTGATCGTCGGATCGTCATCGACCTCCCAGATATTAAAGGCCGTTTTGAGATCCTCAAAGTCCATGCGCGCAAAATTAAATTAGACCCAACTGTCGATTTGATGCACATTGCGCGGAATACTCCAGGTGCATCAGGTGCCGATTTGATGAACATTCTGAATGAGTCAGCCTTGCTGGCGGCTCGAAAAGGGCGCAGTGCCGTGACAGGACAAGATGCAGCTGAGGCTTGCGATAAGGTCCGCTATGGAAAAGAGAGGCGCAGCCTTGAGATCGACCAAAATGAAAAGAAGACGACCGCATACCATGAATCTGGCCATGCTGTTGTCGCTCTGTGTGTCAAATTTTCTGATCCCGTTGATAAAGTCACGATCATTCCGCGAGGACTTTCTTTGGGAGCGACCCACTTCATGCCTAAAAAGAACCGCTTGAGCTATTGGAAGCGGGAGCTTCTGGATCAATTAGCAGTCTTGATGGGCGGACGTGTTGCTGAAGAAATTTTTGTCAGTGATATTTCGAGCGGCGCACAGATGGACATAACACAAGCTACGCGACTTGTGCGCAGCATGGTTTGTGAGTGGGGGATGACAGATAAGCTGGGCGCTGTTGCTTATGATGAGCGGGCCGATGGTGGTCAATACCTTGGGATGCCCAACTATCATGAAAAAGCTTATTCGGAAGCGACCGCTAAGGTCATTGATGACGAGGTGCGCAAGATTCTTGATGAAGCGCATGTGCGAGCAAGAGAGCTTATTGAATCCCATCGCGACCAAGTTCAGTTAATGACTGAAATGCTGATGGAATTTGAAACATTGGACCGTGAAGATGTGCTTGAGATCATGAGCGGAGAATGGGATATTGAGAAGAAAAGGGAACGTTTAAAGACAGCCCAAGATCTGCATCGCAAAACCCCGCCGCCGCCTCCAGAAAAAGTATCGGATACGGGTTTCAATCCGCCGATCTCTGATCAACCCACACCGCAACAAATATAAATTTTATTTGAAACGCCATGTTGTTCCATCAACATGGCATTTTTCTATCCAAAGAAATTGATAGCATGATGGCGAGTGCCGATCGTCTTTTGAATGATTCGACTATCTCGTTATACCGAAATAGCCTGAAGAATCGGGAATTTAATAACCTGAATAATGGGTTTATTTCATAGAACCTTGCCGCATCTTGCGAGCACTTTCCGGAGATTTTGGCACGTCCATAGGTGCTTTCAGCTATTGAACGTGCCAAAATCTCCGGAAAATTGCCTCGTAACCTGGAACAATTCCCTATAGACTACCGATCGTGACTGAAAAATTTTCATGACAAAAAATTCCGTTGACATCATCATGTTTTCTCATGTTGAGCGACCACGAACGAGAGCAACTCAAAGCACAGCATAAGCAAGAGAGAGACGGTCGGGTGCGTGATCGGATCAAGGCGGTGTTGCTTCATGACAAGGGG
>JACCED011899364.1_pt1 | contig 11411 bp, 10 predicted proteins | sample 7455021 | NCBI WGS metagenome assembly JACCED01 (sample SAMN15323456, study PRJNA562643) | freshwater metagenome | isolation source: river surface water | place: USA:Blue River Watershed | collected 2017-08-19
CGGGTGACAAAGATGATCTGCCGCTTTTTGCAGCGGCTGCCACATCGCAGCAAGAGCCTGACATTCATCTGCCGCCCATGCCTCTGGGGGAACATGTGGTGGAAGATTACCGCCATCTTTCCATGTCGCTCAAAGCTCATCCGGTCAGTTTCATGCGCGACATGTTACGCGCCAAGCGCATTCATCGCTGCGAACAATTATCCCTGTTGAGCGGACGCCGCGCCACGGTTGCAGGCCTCGTTCTGGTGCGCCAACGCCCCGGCTCAGCCAATGGCGTCATCTTCATGACACTGGAAGATGAGACTGGTGTGGCCAACGCGATTGTGTGGCCTAAAGTGTTTGAGGCCAATCGCACCCTTGTTCTGGGCGCCCGCTGTGTGGCGATCACCGGGCGCGTGCAAAATGAAGCCGGTGTCATTCATGTCGTCGCAGATGAGTTTCTGGATCTCACCCCATGGCTCAGTCGCCTGTCCGACGCAGGGCCGCATATTTCTGCCCTTGCCAATGCAGATGAGCTACGCCACCCGCAGGACCGCCCGGACAAGCAACGTGAAAGGGCGGAACGATTGGCGTTGACCACTGAAGTCGCAGCCATGCCCAAGGGGCGCAACTTCCACTAAGCCCCGCGATCGCCTAACATGAAGCCATGAGCGAGACGCCCGAAGACATCCCCTATGACCGGCAGGCCCATGCAGCCGGCGAGCTGGTGCAACTCAGCCCTTCGGTGCGCCGTCTCATCGCGCCCAATGGTGGGCCTTACACTTTCACCGGCACCTGCACCTATATTGTGGGGCGCGGGCGCGTGGCTGTCATTGATCCCGGCCCTGATGACGCTGCGCATATCGCAATGCTCGCTGACACGCTGCGCGGTGAACAAATCGAACAGATTCTCGTCACGCATACGCACCATGATCATTCACCCGGCGCGCGCTTGTTGAAAGAGATGACAGGTGCACCCATCATCGGCTGCAAACCACATGTGCCAACAGAGCGCGCGATTGCAGGCCAGCTTGATGCACGACATGATCAGGATCATCGCCCTGATCAAATCATGCAGGATGGTGATGTGCTCTCAGGTCATGGTTATACATTGCGCGCCCTCTTCACGCCGGGCCATGCCTCCAATCATTTATGCTTTGCCTATGATGAAGAGCAGCTCTTGTTTTCGGGCGATCATGTCATGGCTTGGTCCACCACCGTCGTGGGGCCGCCTGATGGTAATATGAGCGATTACATGACTTCGCTCGACAAGCTGCGCGCAAGAGATGATCTGATTTATTGGCCCGGCCATGGCGGTGCCGTGCGTGATCCGCATCGCTTTACCCGCGCACTGGCCGGTCACCGCCGCTATCGCGAACAAGCTATCCTCGCTGCCGTGACGCAAGGCGTGAACACAATCCCCGCGATTGTCGCGAAGATCTATGACGGGCTTGATCCGCGCTTGCAGAGAGCTGCAGGCTTGTCGGTGCTTGCGCATCTGGAAGATTTAATCGCACGCGGTTTGGTGCGGATGTTCGGTGATGATGCGCTAAGCGCGCGGTTTGAGCGGGTTTAGGGGTCGCTCATAAAGAACGCGGCCCCGCGCCTCCCAGTGGGAGGAGCTGTCAGCGGAGCTGACTGAGGAGGGGTTACGCGCTTTCACGGCAGAGATCGTAACCCCTCATCCGCCCGCATCCGCGCACACCTTCTCCCTCTGGGAGAAGGGCGTCACACGCTGCGGCACTCACTCTCTCACCTCGCATCGAGCTGCACCTGCAACTCCTGCGCAAACCGCTGGATGCGGCGGGCATTGTCACCGAAGTCATGCTTGCCGATGCGTGAGGCTGAGCGGATATCGATGCGGGTTTGACCGGCGAGGGGGCGCAGCCTGATCGTAACATCTTGCGGGAAGCCCATCACCAAAGTTCGGTCAACAGCATCTACATGGCCGATCCGCGTCCGACCGCCCGGCTGCACTTGATCCACCACGCGCCACTTGCGCGCTTCGACAGCCTTTTGCACGATCTGCCAAGCCTCATCGCCTTCGAGATCGACAAGGATGGGCTGCACTTGCGGATAAGCGCGACGTTGCGCATCGCGGGCAGCAAGTGCAGGTAGCTCATGCATCACCGGGCCCCGCGCTGCATAGGCGCGAGATGAACGCGAAAAGTCTGGCGGATCATTCAGGTCAGTTGAAACATCAGCCAAGGCAGGCAGTCGCAGCGATTGCACCGCCAGCCAGCCGGGATAGGCAAGCAACAGGGCCGCATAAAAACACGCCACGACGACATGACGCGTCCCGCGCAGGCCCTTGTTCCAGATGACGACTGTGGCGGCTGCGGCCAAAAGCAGACCGATACAGGCCATGATGATCGCGCTTGCCAAAATCGACAGCGAGGCGGTGACATCGGCATAGCCAAAGCGCGAGAGCGCAACAGCCATCCCGCCCACGAAAAGCGCAAAGAGGGTCAGACGGCGGCTCCACAAGGCGGCGCGGGACATCGGTTCTTGCAGAATGAGGCGGCGCATGACCCCAAACTATCCCATTGCGGCCGCTACGCAATAAATCACACCGCCGCCCTTGCCCCGCCATGATTGCGGCCAATCCTGAAACAGGGCCGAGGTGGTCACTCTTTACGCAGGCTTAACTCGGACATGCTCAAGATTGCGCTGTCGGGGCATTGCGCTCCGGGAGTGAGGATCATGAGTTCTTCCGAGTTTCCCACTGAGCGTGTTGCGCCTCAGCCCACGCAGGATGCCCGCGACCTGCTCGCGCGGCTCTATCGCGAAATCGGGATTTCGGCCGTCGCGGCTGCGCTCGACCTTCGCGACCCAAAGGCGGAGGAGACAAACGTCACTGACGAGATCCCCGTCGTCCTGCGCAACGAAGCCGCGTAACAAGCAGGCGCGGCGCGGAGTGCGCCATGCTGTTGACCCGCAGGGGTTTCATGAAAAGTTTGGGCCTCACCGGGCTTGGCACGGTGGGGCTTGGTTCCTATGGCTTTGCTATTGAGCCGGGCTTCATGCTCGGCGTCACCCCCTATCAACTGACGCCGCCCAACTGGCCGGAGGGACTCAAGCTTCGCATCACCATTCTTGCTGATATCCATGCTTGCGAGCCCTTCATGTCGGCTGCGCGCGTGCGCTCCATCTGCGAGGCAGCCAATGCCACCAAGCCTGATCTGACGGTGCTGCTCGGCGATTATAATGGCGGTCACAACATGGCCACCGCCCCGGTGATGCCGGAAGCCTTTGGCGAGGCCGTGAGCGTCTTGCGGGCGCCGCTGGGCACCTATGCGGTTCTGGGCAATCATGACTGGTGGCATGGACCGCTGCCCAATATGCGGGGCGACGAAGCGGAAGGACTGCGGCGCGCTTTCAAACATGCCGGCATCCGGGTGATGGAAAATGATGCGCTGCGTCTCAAAAAGGATGGCGCGCCCTTCTGGTTGCTCGGCCTTGCGGATCAGATGGTCTACCGCCTGCGCAGAGGCGTCTTTCGCGGGCTTGATGACCTCAATGCAACCTTGCGCCCCGTGACGGATAGCGCACCTGCAATTTTGCTGGCGCATGAGCCGTTCATCTTCAACCGCGTGCCAGAGCGCGTGGCCCTGACCTTGTGCGGTCATACGCATGGCGGGCAGGTTGATCTGCCCATCATCGGCTCGCCCATTGGCGAGCGGCGCTTTGGCAATCATGTTTATGGACATGTCGTGGAAGACAATCGCCACATGATCATCTCTTCCGGGCTTGGGACCTCTATTGTTCCGGTCCGGTTCGGCAGGCCGCCAGAAATCGTGGTGGTGGATCTTGGTAACCAACCAAGGACAGTCTGAAAAAGGACTGATAGACAGGGAGCCATGCGGGGGTCACACTGCGCGCCCCTGAGCAGGATTGACCCGTGAACACGCTTTTTGTTTCCCACCCGATCGCGCTGCGCCATGAAATGGGCGATGGCCATCCCGAATGCCCTGATCGCCTGCGCGCGATTGAACGCGCACTTGAGGGCGAGACCTTTCAAACTCTGATGCGTGAAACATCGCCTTTGGGCACGCGCGAACAAATCCTGCGCGTTCATCCGGAGATTTATTTTACCGATCTCAATGAAGCCGCGCCTAAGGATGGCTATGCCATGGTCGATGGCGACACGACCATGAATCCCTACACGATGGAAGCGGCCATGCGCGCTGTTGGCGGTGCATGTCTGGCTGTTGATGAAGTCATGACGGGCAAAAGCAACAATGCCTTTGTCGGTATGCGCCCGCCCGGCCATCATGCTGAGCGCTCAACTGCGATGGGCTTTTGCTTCTTCAACAATGCAGCAATTGCAGCCCGTCATGCGCAGGCCATGCATGGCGCTGAGCGCATCGCAATCATGGATTTCGATGTGCATCACGGCAATGGCACTCAGGACATCTTCTGGGGTGACAAGACGGTGCTCTATGCCTCAACCCATCAAATGCCGCTTTATCCTGGTACTGGCGCCAAGACCGAAACCGGCGAGCATGGCAATATCGTCAATGCGCCTTTGCGTTCAGGCGATGCCAGCGAGGCCTTCCGGGATGCCATGGAGTCGCGCGTGCTACCAGCGCTTGAACTGTTCAAGCCCGATCTGCTGATCATATCGGCCGGTTTTGACGCCCATAAGCGCGATCCGCTAGCCAATATCAATCTGGTGGAAGAGGATTTCAGCTGGGTCACCGGCCGGCTGATGGATGTCGCGGACAAATGCTGCAATGGCCGTGTCGTGTCGGTTCTGGAAGGGGGATATGACCTTCAGGGCTTGGCGCTCTCGGCTGCCATGCATATAAAGCGTCTTATGGGCATGGCATCGGGCCTGCGCTAGGGACGGAATTGAGCACATGACAAGCGCCACCATGTCGGGCCGCGAGGATAGCTCGCAGGAACTCAAGACGCTTGTCATTGTCTCGCTCGTGCATCTGATCAGCCATTACTACTGGCTTGTCTTTGCACCCCTGATGCCGGCGCTGAAGGATCTGCTCGGCGTTTCCTATACGGAGCTTGGCCTTGCCATCACGGTCATGAATCTTGTGTCAGCACTGACACAGGCTCCCACCGGTTTCATCGTTGACCGCTATGGTCCGCGCCTGTTGCTCTTTCTGGGCATGTTGATTGGCTCGGCAGGTTTCATTCTTGCTGGCCTCGTACCGACCTATTGGATGTTCATCTTCGGTGCAGTCCTGATCGGGCTTGGCAATGCCGTCTATCATCCGGCCGATTTCTCGATCCTGTCAGCTGAAATGAATCCATCGCGCATGGGACGCGCATTCTCGGTTCATTCCTTCACGGGCTATCTGGGCTTTGCCCTTGCACCGCCGCTGGCTGCCCTATTCCTCTGGATTGACGGCGTGCGCCTTGCACTCATCGGAACGGGCGTGCTGGGCATTCTTGTGTCGCTCTTGCTATTGCCCGGCATGGCCCTTGAGCAACGCAACATCAAATCAGAACGCGCCAAGCCCAAGACTGAAGGCGAGAAGATTTCCGCAATGAGCCTGATGACGCCTGCCGTCATTGCGCTCACCATCATGTTCACCACGCTGAACATGTCCACCAATATCGTGCAGACCTATATGGTGGTCGCACTCGACCAGCTGTTTGCCATTCCCCATAATCTCGGCAATGGTGCACTGACATCCTTCCTAGTCGCCATGGTGGTTGGCATTTTGCTGGGCGGCATGATGGCTGACAGGGTGAAGTATCAATCGACCATCGCCAGCATTGGCCTGTCCCTTTGCGCCGTCCTGCTGGTGATGGCAGCCATTCTGCCGGTTGGCACATGGGGTACGATTGGCCTGATCACCGGTGCCGGATTTTTGGGCGGCATCATCATTCCCTCGCGCGATTTGCTGGTGCGTCAGGCCTCGCCACCCAAGGCTGTGGGCCGCACATTCGGCATCGTCACCACCGGCTTTAACTTCGGCGGCATGATTGCACCAGTGGTTGGCGGCGTGATGATCGACCATCATCTGCCCGCATGGATCTTCTATGCATCTGCGATCTTCACGGTGATCACGGTTGTGATTGCGCTTGTGGTTGATCGCCGCGCGAAGGCTTACAGCCCTTCGACCTTCTCGACATCAGACGCATCAAGCGCGGCAAGCCAGGCTTCCGCGCTTTTTGTTTTAACCAGTGTATCCGGCGTGATTTCTGCAAGCGGCACGAGAACGAACGCCCGCTCATGCAGATGGGGATGAGGAATGGTGAGTCCTTCTTGCTCAATTTGCGCATCACCATAGGTCAGCACATCAAGATCTAGACTGCGCGGCCCCCATTTCTCTGCACGATTACGCCCACGCTGGCTTTCGATGTCGAGACACAGATTGAGCAAGGCGCGGGGCGATAGCGTCACACGCAGCAACACAGCCATATTGAGAAAGGCGGGCTGATCGGTCTTGCCCCAAGGGGCGGTCCGATAGAGGGATGAGGTCGCGACAACCTCAACACCGTCGGCATGGGCAAGAGAGGCAAGCGCGAAGCGAAAACTTTCGCGCACATCGCCTACATTTCCGCCAAGGGACAGCGTTGCGAAAACGGGGTCAAGCGCCACGCTGCAACTCTTCGCGTGTCAAAGTCAGATCGACACCGGCCGCATGGATACGCTCAGGGATCGGAGGCTTGAGCTTCATCACCCGGACGCGCACTTGGGACACTTGCGGAAATTTTTCAAGCAGGCCACGCGCGAGTTCAACGCCTGCGCTTTCAACAAGCTTGTGACGACGCTCGGTGAATATGCGCTTGGTGGTGGCGACGATGATGGCATAGTCGAGCGCATCGCCCAGATGATCACTGGCTGCAGCGGCACCCACATCCGCAGTCAGTTCAAGATTGATCGTATAGGGCTGACCAAACTCACCCTCATGCGGATGCCAGCCGTGATAGGCATGTAATTCAAGCTGATCAATGACGACACGCGCTTTCATTATTTCATCTCCACGCTCGCCGGATAACGCACGGCGGCGACCATTCGCATCGCTTCCACATGGGCGGCCACATCATGCACACGCACAATGTCAGCGCCGTTGATCGCACCCATGACATGCGCGACAACGGAACCCATGACACGTTCTTTTGGCTCAGCGCGACCTGTGGCAGCGCCAATCGCGCGCTTGCGGGAAACGCCCAGCAGGATCGGAAGTCCAAGCTCCTTGAGACGTCCCAAATCACGCACCATAGTGAGGCTCTGCTCATGCGTGACACCAAAGCCAAAGCCGGGATCAACCACAAGTTGTTCCTTGCGCACACCTGCCTTCAGCGCAATCTCAATTGAGCGCGACAGGAAATGCAAAATCTCATCCATGATGTTGAGAGAGGCATCAACTTCAGTTCGGTTATGCATGATGATGGCAGGCACGGAGCGCTCAGCGACAACGCGCGCGAGATCCTGATCGTGCTGGAATCCCCATACGTCATTGACAATGGAAGCGCCTGCATCAATCGCAGCCTCAGCCACTTTCGCCTTCATCGTATCAATCGACAAAGGAATGTCGGTTGCGCAAGCCAGCGCGTGAATGACGGGCACCACGCGTGCAATTTCTTCATCCGCCGAGACAGGCGCGTGACCGGGGCGGGTCGATTCACCGCCGATATCGAGAATATCGGCCCCCTCGCGCAGCAGCTTCTGGCCATGCGCAATGGCTGCATCATGGGCGAGGAAGTCGCCACCATCTGAGAATGAATCCGGCGTGACATTGACAATGCCCATCACGAGTGGACGCCCACCCAGCAACAGAGGCTTGCGCGGCAAGGGCTCTTGCGGCGTCACATCGCGCGCCACATCAGCTGCATCAGGCTCACGCGCCGCAGCCTCATAAGCCTGCTTCGCACCCCGCACACCGCGACCCAGCGCGTAGAGATATTTATCGAACACGCAGCCCCTCCTGATGACGAGCTTTCAGGTTCACCGAATTGGCCAGACCACCCCCTGCCCCATCTGCGCACGGTGGCGCAGAAAGGCATCAGCGAGGACGATGGCCATCATGGCTTCACCTACGGGAACCCCACGAATGCCAACGCAAGGATCGTGACGGCCCTTGGTGCGAATTTCGACCTCGGCACCCGTGCGGTCAATGGAGCGGCGCGGGGTGAGGATAGAAGACGTAGGCTTCACGGCAAAGCGTGCGACGATTGGCTGGCCAGTCGAGATGCCACCCAGGATGCCGCCAGCATGGTTCGACAGAAAGAGCGGCTTGCCGTCATTGCCCATGCGCATCTCATCGGCATTCTCTTCGCCGGTGAGCGCGGCAGAGGCCATGCCATCGCCAATCTCGACGCCCTTGACCGCATTAATCGACATCAGCGCGGATGCGAGTTCCGCATCAAGCTTGCCATAGATCGGTGCGCCCCAGCCTGCCGGCACGCCTTCAGCCACCAGCTCAATCACGGCACCGCAGGACGATCCAGCCTTGCGCACGCTGTCGAGATAGGTCTCCCACTCCTGCGCAGCCTTTGCATCGGGACAGAAGAAGGGATTGCGATCCACCTCCGCCCAATCCCAATGATCGCGATTAATCTTGTGGGGACCCATCTGCACCAGAGCACCCCGAATCGTCACATCAGGGATGATCTTGCGCGCAACACCACCGGCTGCCACACGCATCGCCGTCTCGCGAGCAGAAGAACGACCACCGCCGCGATAATCGCGGATGCCATATTTCGCATCATAGGTGTAATCGGCATGGCCGGGGCGATAGGAGTTTTTGATCTCGCCGTAATCTTTCGAGCGCTGATCGACATTCTCAATCACAAGGCCGATGGAGGTACCCGTCGTCACCTGCTGGCCCGCGTCATCCATCATCACGCCAGACATGATCTTCACCTGATCAGGTTCCTGACGCTGTGTGGTGAAGCGCGATTGGCCGGGGCGGCGGCGGTCGAGATAGACCTGCAAATCTTCCGCCTGCAGCGGGATCAGCGGCGGCACGCCATCGACCACGCAGCCGATCGCCGGCCCGTGGCTTTCACCCCAGGTCGTGACGCGGAAGAGATGACCGAAGCTATTATGTGACATGAAGCCCGCCCGCTGGTTGTGCCAGACTTCTAGGGTCGGGCGGAGGCTTGGTCAAATGGGCGAGGTTCGGCTGGCGCGCCGACCCATTCGCTATTGGCCGGGATGGCCTCGCCCTTCATGATGACGGTGAGCGGCCCAAGCCGGGCAAATTCGCCCACATGGGTGTCATAAAGCACGGTCGCGCCCGCCCCCACCGTCACGCCCCGGTCCACATGGACGCGCCCGACCTTCATCACCCGGTCCTCATAGAGATGGGTCTGCAGGGCAGAGAGCGCATTGAGGGCGGCATAGTCACCGATGCGGATACAGTCGAACTCCGTGATATCCGTCATATCCATCCAAACGCCCTTGCCGATCTTGGCACCAAAGAGCCGCAGCACCCAAGGCAGGAAAGGCGTGCCGCGCAGATGGTCGAGAAGGACACGCCCGGCGAGACCCCAATAGAGCACCGCAATCGCTTCCGTGCGCAGCGCCCAGAAAGACCACATCGGCTTCATGCAGGGACGATAGGTGCCCATCAGCAGCCATTTGAAGCTGATCACCACGCCCGTCATGATGGCGGTGATGACGACAGAGGCCGCCGAGAAAAGCAAAGCGAGCTTCACCCAGTTACTTGCTTCCAATGCGGGGGTGAGGACTTCGACTGTCCAGGTGCCAAGCGTGATGAAGAGCATGGTCGGCAAAGACAGAAAGACCGCCTCAAAGAAGCCGCGCCAGATCTTTTTCCAAAGCGGCGGTTCATAGGTCCAGTTGCCGCCAATATCGACCATCTGGCGCACGGGCAATTTGATCGGCGGTGTGCCGAACCAGGTTTCGCTCTCGCCAATCGCAACAGCCGGCGGCTTTGATTTGATGCCGAGCAAACTGCCATCGGGGAATTGCGAACCAATCGGCACCACCGCATCATTGCCGATGAAGACGCGGCTGCCGGTTTTCACGCTTTGCAGATACATGAAGCCGCGACGAATATCTTCATCGCCAAGCACCACCTCATCTGCGATGAAGCATTTGTCGCCAATCTCGACGAGATCATAGCGGCCAGCAAGATTGGTCGATATCTCTGACCCCTTGCCGATCTTCGCGCCCATCAGGCGATACCAGCCGCGCATATAGACGGTGGCAAAGAGCGAGGAGAGCGTTTCAAGCGTGACTTCGATGGCAAGGGCCACTGTCCATTTGCGCATATAGAGCCACGAATGGACGGAATAAACACCTTCGCGCAGCCGCGGGAGCAAGAGCCAGCGCGCCACAGCGACAAGCGCCACAGTTGTCAGCACGAGAACGAAAGCCGTCGGCCAAGCCATGACAGGAATAGCGGCGAGATAGAGCCAACGTTCATCAGCAATGCCGAGCCATTCATCGACATGGTCGAAGACATAGAAGGCGGGGAAGATCGGCAGAAGACCAATGGCGGGAATGACGAAAAGCAGCACGGTGTAAAGCGCCGTCTGGACGGCACGGCGCGCGGTCGAGGCTTGCGCTTGTTCCGGCAGCTCGTTGAGATCAACCGCACCGATCTTGCGCGCAGGTGAGCCATCCCAAATTTCAGTCGCACCAATATGCGTGCCTGCAGCGATGGAGCTTAGATCACGCAGCTCAGCGCTTTCGCCAACCACCACATCATTTTCAATGACGCAGGACGTGCCGATATAGGCATCCGCACCGATGACAATCGGGCCGATGATCAGCTCATTACCTTCCACACGCGCATTGGCGAATTTGACTTTGGAGCCGATGCTGGCACCAGCACCAATGGTCACAAGATCAGCAGCGCCCCATTCGGCCTCCGCGATGAAGGCGTCATCGCCAACACGTGCACCAAGGGCACGCATGAAGAGGCGCATGATGGGTGAGCCCTGAAACCATTTCAGATGCAACAGCGCCATCAGATGCTGCGCGAACCACCAGCGGAAATAATAAACACCCCAAAGGGGATAGCGCCCGGGCTTGGTGCGACCAAGCACGATCCATTTCAGTGCAACCGCAACGATCATAGTCGCGAAATTGAGCAGCACGAAAATGGAAAGAAGCATGAAGACTTCTTCCCATCCGGTGAGCGAACCATCCGCGATGATCATATAGCTGACGAAGACGCCGAGCCATTGCAGCGCCGCGAGCGTCCGGATGATTGGCAGCGCAACGGCCTGCGCAAGGCCGCAGAAGAAGCGGCGGCGCAGCGGCACAGGCTCAAAAGACAGATCACGCGGCTCGATCAGATGGACCGCTCGACCATCGAGCAACTCACCCATCGCGCGCAATGTGCGCTTCTCATAAACATCTTGCAGAGTGAGTGAGGCAATCTCGGGATGCGCGCGCACAAGCCCAAGGAAACGCGCGGCAAGCAGTGAGTGACCACCGAGATCGGTAAAGAAATCCGCTTCAAAGGGGATGGGCTGCGGCGGCA
>JACCED010178386.1_pt1 | contig 11410 bp, 9 predicted proteins | sample 7455021 | NCBI WGS metagenome assembly JACCED01 (sample SAMN15323456, study PRJNA562643) | freshwater metagenome | isolation source: river surface water | place: USA:Blue River Watershed | collected 2017-08-19
GCGCATTTTTTCAGCGGTGTAAACTTTTTGTTGGCGCTTCCAAAACCTGTGGAGCATTTAATATATATTTGTGGTAGCAGACAGTGATTGCAAGTAATCCATCACATCGCAAGGCTGCCAACCGTTACCAGCAAGCGTAAAAGACGACACAACAACAACAAACAGACGACTAAAAACAAGAAAAAAGTAAACCATTTTGACAGGTGAACACAGACATAAAAACGATACAACAAACGGACAACGAGTAAGCCGACACTCATTGCCTACCCTTCTGTGTTTTAATTTTTTTCCCACCGCACAAAATATTTTGAATTTTAATGCCACCGCACAAATGGCACATTTGGTTTTGCCCCACCCAGAAGCCGACCCTTCGCAAAACCAAAAGAGCCATTTTTTGCCAACGCACCAACGAGAATATTAACTTTGAAACCTATAAATTGAGATAAATAAACAACATGTTCGAACAGACTTTTAAAAACATAGACGACATCCTTTACAAAGACGCAGGGGCAGACAGCGAACTAGACTACATTGAACAAACTTCATGGGTTTTGTTCTTGCGTTACCTTGACCATTTGGAAAGTGAAAAAGCAGATGAATCCGCTTTGGAAGGAAAAGAATACAAATTCATACTGGACGAGCAATTCCGTTGGCCAAATTGGGCAATGCCAAAAACCGCAGACGGAAAACTTGACCACCACAAAGCCATGACTGGACCCGATTTAGTTCAGTTTGTAGATTATAAGCTATTCCCCTATTTGGCAGGTTTCAAAGCAAAATCAATTGACAACCCGAAATCCATAGAATATAAAATCGGTGAGATTTTTAGTGAACTGAATAACAAAATAAAAAGTGGCTACAATCTTCGTGAGATTATAGAAATGACAGATGAACTGCCTTTCGGTAGTTCTAAAGACAAGCACGAATTGAGCCACTTGTATGAAACAAAAATCAAAAACATGGGCAATGCTGGTCGTAATGGCGGACAGTATTATACGCCACGACCTTTGATTCGTGCTATTATTGAAGTGTTGAATCCGCAAATTGGTGAGAAGATTTATGATTCAGCTTGCGGAAGTGCGGGCTTCTTATGCGAAGCATACGCATACATGTATGACCGCATGGAAAAATCAACTAGCAATCTGAAAATGCTTCAAGAAAACACACTTTACGGAAAAGAGAAAAAGAACTTGGCTTACATCATTGGTGTAATGAATATGATTTTGCACGGCATTGAAGCTCCAAACATCATTCACACCAATACCCTGACAGAAAACATCAGAGATATTCAGGAAAAAGACCGATACCATGTAATTCTAGCTAATCCACCATTTGGCGGAAAAGAAAGAAAAGAAGTGCAACAAAACTTCGACATCAAAACAGGCGAAACGGCTTCTTTATTCTTACAACATTTTATAAAGAGTTTGAAAACAGGCGGACGAGCAGGTATTGTTATCAAAAACACTTTTTTAAGCAATGCCGACAATGCTTCTGTTTCCTTGCGAAAACATTTATTGGAAAGTTGCAATCTGCACACCATTTTGGATATGCCAGCAGGAACTTTTTTGGGTGCAGGAGTAAAAACCGTTGTGTTATTCTTTACCAAAGGTGAGCCGACCAAAAAGATTTGGTATTACCAATGTGTGCCGGGCAGAAGTTTTGGTAAAACTTCACCGTTGAATGATGATGATTTGAAAGAATTTAAAGAACTGCAAAAGACCTTAGCAGATTCAGATAAATCTTGGACAGTAGATGTTTCAGCTATAAGCACAAGCAATTACGATTTGAGTGTAAAAAATCCAAACGGAAAAGTGGAACAAACTTTCCGTTCTATGGATGAGATACTGGCAGAAATGGAAGCATTGGACGAAGAAACAAGCGAAATTTTGAACGGAATAAAAGAGATGTTTGCATGAGCCAAGTAGAACTAACCACTTTAGGAGAATCGTGTGAGTTTTTCAATGGCAAAGCCCATGAAAAAAGCATTGACGAAAATGGAAAATACATTGTAGTCAATTCTAAATTCATTTCGCAAGAAGGTAGAGTTGTAAAACGCACCAAAGAACAAATGTTCCCTTTATACAAAGGCGACATTGTGATGGTAATGAGTGATGTTCCAAATGGAAAAGCATTAGCCAAGTGTTTTATCATTGACCAAGACGACATCTATTCTTTGAATCAGCGTATTTGCTGCATACGCAGCAAAGAGTTTGACACCAAGTATTTGTATTACCAACTTAACCGAAACGAACACTTTTTGGCTTTCAATAACGGAGAAAATCAAACAAACTTACGCAAAGACGATATTCTTGCTTGCCCTTTGATTAAGCCTTCAATGGAAGAGCAAAGAAGAATGGTTGCGGAGTTAGACGAAGCCTTTATTTCAATAGAAAAAGTCAAAGAAAATATTTCGACAAATCTCAATAATGCAAAATCACTTTATCTAAGTGAATTAAATCGAATCTTTTCTGAAAAAGGAGATAATTGGGAGACTAAACTATTGAAAGAAGTTTGCGAAAAGATAACTGACGGAACACATCAAACACCTAAATATTTTGAAGAAGGTTACATTTTTCTTTCATCAAAAAACGTAACATCTGGGTTTATTGATTGGGATAATGTTAAATACATAGATGAAAAGCAGCATTTTGAAATGCAAAAACGTGTCTCACCAAAAAAGGGAGACATACTGTTAGCAAAGAATGGAACTACAGGCGTTGCTGCTATGGTAGACCGTGATGTTGTATTTGACATTTATGTTAGTCTTGCATGGCTCAGAAGTAAAGGAGATGTTTTACCCGAATTTTTATTAGCTTTTGTAAATTCTCCGATAGCTAAAAAACAATTTAACCATAGGTTAAAAGGTATAGGTGTTCCAAATCTACATTTAGAAGAAATAAGAGAAGTTGAAATAAGTTTCCCGAAATCAAAGGAAACACAAATGGAATTAGTTAAATACTTTAATTCGCTATTGACCAAATCAAAATCACTTGTAGTAAAATATCAACTCAAACTTGACAAAATTGAAGAATTAAAATCAGGCATTTTAAAACGAGCCTTTGAAAACGAATTAATAGAAGCAGAATAATGATTACCAAAGTTACATTGAACGGTGTTGCCAGTTACAAGAAACCTGCTGTTTTTGAAACAGACATGAAGGTTAATCTTGTGTATGGTTTAAATGGAACTGGTAAAAGCACATTTTCTGATTTTCTATACAAACAAGCCGACCCAAATTTCAAAGCATGTTCTATTGAAGGGCTTAATCCTGATGAAGAAATTTTGGTTTACAATCAAACATTCATTCAAGATAACTTTTATCAGCCCGAAAGTTTAAAAGGTATTTTCACTTTGTCAAAAGAGAACAAAGAAGCGGAAACAAAAATCTTAAATGCAGAAAAGGAAATCAAAAAACTTGATGCTGAAAAGATTCAGAAAACTGCGGACTTAAAAAAAGAAACTGACGCTATTTCCGAAAAGCACGATAAAGCCAAAGACAAAGTTTGGGAAATCAAGAAGAACTATACAGGTGGCGACAGAGTATTAGAATTTTGCTTAGAAGGTTACAGAAATGATGGCAACAAGCTATTTAGTTACATTGAAAGTTTAAAGAAGCCCGATAGCAAACCAACAAAAACAACTGACAATATAAAGGAAGAAGTTCAGGCACTTTCAGGCGAAAATGCTCAAAAGTATAATACACTCGTCCCTATTGTTTTTGATGTCGCTAATATTGAAACAGAGCTAATATTTAAAAAGCAGATTGTTGGTAATGAAAATAGCACAGTTTCAGGTTTAATAAATAAACTCGAAAATTCTGATTGGGTAAAAGATGGTTTAAAATACTTGCCAATCGAAATTGAAACGGAGAATGAAAACTGTCCTTTCTGTCAGGAGAAAACTATTTCAAGTCAATTGCTTGAAAGCATCAAAGAATATTTTGATGAATCGTATGAAGCTGACTTAACAGCAATAAAGGAATTTCGCAAGCAATACTCAGAAGCTATTCAGCAAATTCCAGATAAATCAATCTTTGAAAGCAATCCAAAGTTTGAAAATCACAAAAAGGACTTTGAAATAAAATACAACGCATTTACTAAGGTTGCAGCAGATAACCTAAAGTTAATTGATGATAAAATTAAAACGCCAAGCGTTCAAATCACTTTAAAAAGTTCAGTTGCTTCTTTAAGTGAAATCAATGTAATAATTGAAAACATCAATAAGCAGGTAAAAGAGCACAACAAAAAAATAGACCAAAAGGAAACAGCGTTAAATGACCTGAAAACTGATTTTTGGAACATTATGCGTTGGGATTATGACCAAACTATCAGTTCTTATATTTCTGACAAAGCTCAATCACAAAAGACAAAAGCTGGCTTAAATTTAGCAATTGGCAAACTGGATTCAGATATTCAGAAACAAAGAGAAATAATTATAGAACAGCAAAAGCAGACCGTAAATATTGAAGAAGCAGTTGCCAACATCAACAACGGACTTTTAGACCTTGGAATTCATGATTTCAAAATCAAGCAACATGCCGATAATCTTTACAAAATAGTTCGAGAACAAAACGATAACAGAGTTTTCCTTTCACTAAGTGAAGGCGAAAAAATGATAATTAGCTTTTTGTATTTCTTGGAACTGTGTCGTGGAAAAAAAGATGCAACAGAAGCAGCAAAGAAGAAAATCATTGTCATAGATGACCCGATTTCCAGCCTTTCGCATGTTTACGTTTTCAATGTTGGCAGACTGATAAAGAACGAGTTTTTTGGTAAAAAAGAAAAAAAGAACGGTGCAACTACTTGGAATTACAAGTATGAGCAAGTGTTTGTATTAACCCACAGTCTTTACTTCTTCTATGAGATTACAGAAATAAAACATGATGAAAGGAAAGATACTCAAAAACTGTTCAGGCTGGTAAAAAATGATGCTGGAAGTTACTTTGAAAAACTAACTTACGAATCAATTAAAAATGACTATCAGGCATATTGGTATGTGATTAAAGACCAAAATCAGCATCCTGCATTAATAGCAAATTGCATGAGAAATATAATTGAGTATTTCTTCAACTTCATAGAAAACAAAGACCTGAATAATTTCTTCAATCAACCTACTATGCAAGAAATTCGCTATCAGGCTTTTTATAGATACATCAATAGGGAATCACATTCCTTAGGGCAGAATATTTTTGATTTTAAAGAGTTCAACTACCAAGACTTTAAAGATGCTTTTGCAGAACTTTTCAAAGTCGCAGGTTACGAAGAACATTACAAGAAAATGATTAACTAAATAAAAACATAAAAATGCATCAAGTCGTATTAGAATCCCTTTTGGCTCAACTTACTTATGAAACATTAGAAAGAATGCCATGTGCATGGGATTACCCAGATAGAATCCAGTTCAGAATAGGGTTAAGTGAATATGCTCAAATAAAATTTGAACAAGAAACCGAAGATCTTTACTATTTGAAATTGAAAGGAGTCGATGAAAGACATATTGAATTAGGAGTTTCAACTTCTAGCCCAAACTTCTCAAGGTGTGAAGAGATTTATTATGATATTAGAAAACTTACTAATAACTCTACATATAATAACCTTAAACAAAATCCTGCAAGTTTGGATGTAATGATTGAAACAGTGAATAATCTTGTCAAATCTATTTTGGATAGTCTTGGCGTTTAATTAGACAAATGAATGAAACCGAAACAAGAGCAGAAATATGCCAAGAGAAGTAATTAAAATAATGGTATCATCTACGGTATATGGTTTTGAAAAAGACCTGCGGGTACTTTGTGCTACCATTGAAAGCTATAAATCTGCTGAATATGAGTATAAAGTACTGAATAGCCATATAGGAACAGTGTATGTTGCTCCTGGCGTTTCAAATACTGAAGCTTGCTTGAGAGCAGTGGATGAATGCCACTTCTTTTTAGGAATTATTTTGCCTAGGTACGGTTCTGGTATTACTCACCAAGAGTTTGCCAGAGCTATAGAACAAGATAAACCAAGAGGATTCTTAAGCCATTTCTCAGTTCGCTATGCCAGAGAATTATTAGCTCAATACATGTACACTGATATTAAGGGACGTGTGAGAAATCCTGATTTTGAGTTTAAGAAAACTCCTGTATTTGAAGATGCTCGTATTATTGATATGTATAATGAAGCCATTCAAGATGGCAAGCCCATTGATCAAAGAAGATGGGCACACGAATTTGGTCATTTTGATGGAGACGAAATGGAGTTTATAAAAACAGAATTTGAAGATATTAACCGGTTGAAGGCTGATTTAGACGAATTAGCACGACTTAAAGCAATACAACCATGAACAACGAACAACTGATAAAGAACCTGATAAAACAGGGAGAAAGCGGACAGCTTGAATTTAAAGAAGTTGTTCGTAAAGAAGATATTGCAAAAACATTATGTGCTTTTCTCAACGCAGAAGGAGGCATGGTTCTGATTGGCGTAAAGGACGATGGTAAAATCATCGGAATTGACCAAGCCGAAAAATACGAAGCAGAATTAAAGCAATATCTGTTTCAATCTATTATTCCCGAAGCTCCTGTTACTGTTTCCATAGAGCAAATTGGGCTAAAGAAAATACTATCCGTAAAGGTTTGGAATGGCTCTAAGCCGCCTTATATACTTAATAATGGAAAGATTTTTTACAGACGAGGTAGTCGAACAGTACCCGCATCACCTGATGAAATTTCAAAACTCATCTTGGAACGGCAAAAAACAGAATTGCATTGGGAGCGTCAACCTGCTTTGGGAGTTGAAATAGACGATTTGGATGAATTGGGGATTCGCAAGACTATTCAAGACCTTACCAAGTATGGTAGGGGGAAACTTTTCAGCGAAAAGGAAATAGAAGATTTTTTGACTTATTATAGTCTATACAGAGACGGTCATTTAACTAATGCAGCTGTTGTATTATTTGCAAAAGAACCGACAAAGTTCTTACCGCAAAGTAGGGTTCGTTTGACCGTTTTCAACGATAGTAAGACATCGGATAGTTACAGTTACGATAAAGTATTTGAAGGGAGTCTTTTTAGGAACATAGAAGATATACTCCAATTTTTTGAAGTAAATATTGCCACAAAAAGTAAATTCACAGAGAAAAAATGGTTGCGTGAAGATGTTACCTATCCAAAGTTTGCTTTGAGAGAAGGTCTTATGAATGCATTAATTCACAGAGATTTTACAAGCGTTTCTGGTACAGTTCATGTTGCGTTTTATCCTACCCATTTAGAAATTATTAATTCTGGGGCTTTGTATGGAGGATATTCTCCCAATGATTTAGCCAAAAGTCACTTATCTGTACCTCGAAATCCCGACATAGCACACATTTGCTTCTTACGTCAAATGATTGAAAAGATTGGTAGAGGAACTGTTCTAATGATAGAGGATTGTGAAAGTAAAGGATATGCTAGTCCTAAATGGAATACAAATGCAGGTTATACAACAGTTGTGTTTCCTGGAGTTACTGTAACAGCAAAACATGATGCTATAAATGATGCTGTAAATGATGCTGTAAATGATGCTGTAAATGATGCTGTAAAAAAGGGGCTTATTGATGCTGTAAGTGATACTGTAAACGATGCTCTAATTGATGCTGTAAATACAATTATACAATTAAAAGAAGGTGCAAGTATAAAGGACATCATGGATGCAACGGGAAAATCAAATGCAACGGTTAAGCGATATTTACAAGTGCTTCGAGAAATAAGTCTGATAGAATTTAGAGGTGCTGCAAAAACAGGTAGATACTACCTGACAGATAAAGCAGTAAAGAAGATAAAGCCTAAGAAATGAACGAAACCGAAACAAGAGCAGAATATATTGACCCTGCATTAAAAGCAGCAGGTTGGGGCGTTGTGGAAGGCAGTCGCATTCGCATGGAGTTTCCCATCAACAAAGGTCGTTTAATCGGGCATGGTCAGCGTAGCAAACCCGACAAGGCTGATTATGTATTGCAATACAAAAACAGAAATCTTGCAGTAATTGAAGCCAAAGCAAGAGATAAATACTATACCGAAGGTGTTGGACAAGCCAAAGATTATGCAGGTAAATTGCAAGTTCGCTTTACATATAGCACCAATGGTTTACAGATTTACCGCATAGACATGGAAGCAGGTCAGGAAGATGATGTAACTTCCTATCCTACTCCAGACGAATTGTGGGAAATGACTTTTGGAGAACAAAACAGACTTCAACCACTTTCAAGCGTTTGGCGAGACAAATTACTTTCCGTTCCGTTTGAAGACCGTGGCGGAACATGGCAACCACGTTACTATCAAGAAAACGCCATTACCAAAGTATTAGAAGCAGTTGCCAACGACCAACAACGCATTTTATTAACCCTTGCCACAGGAACAGGAAAAACGGCTATTGCTTTTCAAATTGCATGGAAACTATTTCAGGCAAAATGGAACATAAACAAAGACGGACAACGAAGCCCAAGAATTTTATTCTTAGCCGACAGAAATATTTTAGCAGACCAAGCATTCAACGCTTTTTCAGTTTTTGAAGAAGATGCTTTGGTTCGCATCAATCCAAGCGACATCAAGAAAAAAGGCAGAGTTCCGAAAAACGGAAGTGTGTTTTTTACCATTTTCCAAACCTTTATGAGTGGGCCAAATGATACGCCCTATTTTGGTGAATACCCGCATGACTTTTTTGATTTTATCATTATTGACGAGTGCCACCGTGGCGGAGCCAATGACGAAAGCAGTTGGCGAGCCATAATGGAATATTTTAAACCTGCCGTTCAATTGGGTTTGACTGCTACACCAAAACGAACCATCAACGCAGATACTTACAATTATTTTGGTGAGCCGGTTTATGTGTATTCGCTGAAAGAAGGAATCAATGACGGTTTCTTAACGCCATTCAAAGTCAAGCAAATTGACACTACTATTGACGAGTATTTATTCACTTCGGACGATACGGTTTTAGAAGGAGAAATTGAAGAAGGCAAACGCTACACCGAAGCGGAAATGAACCGCATCATTGAGATTAAAGAAAGGGAAGAATATCGGGTTAAGATTTTTATGAGCTTGATAAATCAAAGCGAAAAGACTTTGGTTTTCTGTGCTACTCAATTACATGCTTTGGCTATTCGTGATTTAATCAATCAATATGCTGATTCTAAAAATCCGAACTATTGCCACCGTGTTACCGCACATGATGGAAAATTAGGCGAACAACATTTAAGAGATTTTCAGGACAACGAAAAAAGCATTCCTACCATTCTGACAACATCGCAAAAGTTAAGCACAGGTGTAGATGCTCCCGAAGTTAGAAATATTGTGTTGCTTCGTCCTGTAAACTCCATGATTGAGTTTAAGCAAATCATTGGTCGTGGAACACGTTTGTTTGACGGAAAAGATTATTTCACTATTTACGATTTTGTAAAAGCACATCATCATTTCAGCGACCCCGAATGGGACGGAGAACCCGAAGAACCTGAAACACCAGAACCAAGAACACCGCCGCAACCTTGTAATGTTTGCGGTCAGAGACCTTGTATTTGTCAGAAACCTGAACCTGAACCATGCGAAGTTTGTGGGTATGTAGTTTGCCGTTGCGACAATCCACCAAGACGAATGGTAAAGGTGAAATTGGCTGATGGAAAAGTGCGACAGTTTCAGCACATGATTAGCACTTCATTTTGGAGTCCAGACGGCAGACCAATATCAGCAGAAGAATTTTTGCGTTCTCTTTTTGGTGCATTACCTGAACTTTTCAAAAGTGAAGATGAATTAAGAACCATTTGGAGTAAGCCCGACACAAGAAAAAAGCTATTGGAAGAACTGACTGAAAAAGGCTTTGCTAAGCAACAACTGCAAGAATTTCAAAGAATACTAAATGCGGAGAACAGCGACCTGTATGATGTTTTGGCTTATATCGCTTTTCATGCCGACATATTGGAAAGAGCAACACGGGCAGACAAAGCAAAAATTCACTTGGACAACTACGACCCAAAACAGCAAGAGTTTTTAAACTTCGTTTTGAGCCAGTATGTAAAACAAGGTGTTGAAGAATTGGACGACACAAAAATCAGCGACTTGTTGATTTTGAAATATCATGCCATTGCAGACGCTAAAAAGGAACTTGGTGATATTGCGACCATAAGAAACACGTTTATCGGTTTCCAGACTTATTTGTATGACAAAAGAGTAGCGATATAATGAATGAAATATTTATCATAGCTGGTGATTACCTAAAAGGTAAATCTGTTTATCCTGCTTTTCGCAGATTACTGAATTTGCTTTTTAATATTAGCATTGCATCTTTCATATATGAAAAGTTTTATGGCAATTATACATGGCTTAATTATAACGATTATAAAGGTATTTTAGACTTTTTCATTAAAGGTAATTTCTTCATTCCCTTTAGTATTTTCTTGGTCGTTTACGGCACAACTCAATTTTTATCCATTTCAATATTTTCAGTAATCAATCATTTCAAATCTGTTAAGTTGACAAGAGAAATATTGCAATACCAATTTAAAAAGGAAACCATTGATGAACGTTTAAAAGAAATAAACAAGGTTTCAAAAATCGTTAGCCCAATAAGACTGACTAAAAACACAATGCTTGCAGTCTATCAAGAATTAAGAAACCACATAACCCCCGAAGCCTTTGAAGAAATTGAAAAAGGTTTGAAAGAACCTAAACAAAATCTTGAAGCCAACTTTAGCTTGGCTTTCAGAATGATGATTGCAATTACCATTTACTTTTTTTCACTACCTCAATTTGGTTGGTTGCTTTACTTAACCGCAATGTTTGTTCTAATTGGCGGAATGTATATACTTATGATTTCCTACCGTTTCCTTGACATTATTCCAACACTAATGCGAAAGTTCCATCATCAAGCAGAAGAATATTTAAGATTACACTTAGAAAAAACGAATGAGAATGCAGACAAAAAAGATTAACCAACGCACAGGTGTAAGCACATTTGCAAGCCCCGCAAGCCCAAGCACAAACCAAAGCTTGCAAAAGAGCTTCCACCTTTCCATCCCAGTAGACAGAATTCAAAATATTTTTTCCTGCCCTTCAAAAAAAATTAAAACACCCGACACGCAAACCAACCCGACAAAGACGGTGAAACTCAACAACGACCATGGTTTACCGACACGGTGGACAAGAACGCCAGCTGGTAACAGCACATTTGCAATAGACGGGGTTTCGTGCTCCGCAGACAGTTTAGTGCAAGGTGGAAGTTCAGTTCTCCGCATTAACATTTGTGGTGAAAAGTCCGCCCATCGCAAATCTGCAAACCGTTATAGCCAATGGTAGGACGACCGTGCAAACTTGACAATGACCGTGCAATTTTTAACAGGACAGACCAAATTACCACCATGATAGACAGAAAAACGACCGACACAATGACCGACCCAAGAA
>JACCED010469837.1_pt1 | contig 11410 bp, 13 predicted proteins | sample 7455021 | NCBI WGS metagenome assembly JACCED01 (sample SAMN15323456, study PRJNA562643) | freshwater metagenome | isolation source: river surface water | place: USA:Blue River Watershed | collected 2017-08-19
AAAAAGTCTTTTGCTTCGCCGCTTCTATTAGCAAAGTAGGCAGAAACCGCTAGGCCAATTAAGCCACCTAAAACTTGTTGGAGCGATTTTTTCTGTAGGAGTCGCAGAATTGCAAGCAGCACACCTACTGCTCCCGCTGCAATTAGTGCAGATTGCAAAACTCGACCATTGAAGGTCCAAATGCTCAGAAAAACTAGTGTGGGCAATCCTGAATCTACGAATCCAGACTTTCCACCAAGCGCATTGGACAAAAGTTTCTCAGCGGCAAAAACATCATTTGATTCTTTTTCAAAATTCTGATCTTGGTTACTCATACTTCTCCGCCTCGCGCCAATACTGTGTACTTCGGGTTGTACATAGTTAATTTTCCGTCGACATTAACTAAACGCCCAGAAACAGAGATGCTCACACCTGGCTTTATTTCTGCGATTGTTCGACGGCCTAACCAAATTACAACGATGAAACCAGTTCCATCAAATATTTCCGCTTCAAGCGCTGGAACTTTAACTTCAGGCCGAAACACAAGGCTGCGTATTTTTCCAGTGTGGGTTGTGACACTTCCAAGTTTCACATCCGCAATTGCGTCTGCGCCTTGATGTTCAAGTTCTTCTCTCAATTCCTCGGCATCGAGGTCCTCATTTGAAGCTGTAATGCGTTTGAACCAATTTTCGAGAAAGTTTGTCATGAGCTAATTCCAGTTGAACCAAAGCCACCATCACCTCGAGCTGAATCATCCAGCGATTCAACTAGATCGAAAGTTGCTTGTTCCACTTTCTGAATCACAAGTTGCGCTATTCGATCTCCGCGCTTTATCTCAAAAGCTTGTGCTCGGTCGTGATTTATCAAGATGACTTTTATCTCACCGCGATATCCGCAATCGATAGTTCCGGGGGTGTTAACCATCGAAATACCATTTTTCAATGCAAGTCCGCTACGAGGATGTACAAGCCCGACGTAACCTCTTGGAATTTCTAGGCAAAGACCAGTTGCGACCGCGGCCCGCATGCCCGGCTCTAGTGTCAGATCTTCTGCGCTTACAAGATCCGCTCCTGCATCCCCGATGTGTGCATACGTTGGCAAAGGTAAATCAGAATGCAATTGCACACATCTGATTACGAGTTCATCAGGCATGAGACCTAACCTTTGCATTGATTACATTCGCAAGTTTAGAGGGATGTTTTGAACTAATTACCCAGTGGCAAAAGGGGTCGCGGCTATCTTTTATTTCAAGTACAACTCCACCATTTGCATAGTTTCTTAAAACGAAGACATCATTTCGGTGAGCGCCACTACGAATCCGCATTAAAAACTCAGCTGCATCTAAATGTTCAACGTCGCCAACAAACCTATTTTCGATTTTGAAATTGCCGACGCAAAAAGATTCAGATGAGATTTGTATTTTGACACTTTTTTTGTACCACCAAAATAGTGCGATACAACTTAAGCCAATTCCAAGCGACCAGCCCCAGACAATTGAGACAGCGCTTCCATATGCAATCCCAAGTGAAGAAGTTACGAGTAACGCAAGTAAGGCGTGCCAAACTGGAGAGAACTGGATTTCAGAAAAAAGTATGTCGTTTGCTTTAGGTAATTTGGATTTTCGCATTTGTGCTACTTAAGCACATTCCTTGCAAATTCCATCTTCACCCTCACGCTTTGCCAATTGTGAGCGGTGATGCACCAAGAAGCATCGGACGCATGTGAATTCATCACGCTGATATTCCGGAACTACTAGCACTTCAACACCCATGGACTCTTCAGACAGGTCTGCACCTGGAAGTTCAATAGTTTCGGCTAGTTCCTCTTCGTCCATGTCTACAGACGAGTTAACTTTGTCGGCGCGACGAGCTTTTAGCTCTTCGATCGAATCCTCGGGAAGTTCTTCATCCGTTTTTCGGGGGGCGTCATAGTCAGTTGCCACGAATCACTCCTTTTCTTTAGACCGGTCCGACAGGGGCGGATTATGGCCTATCAACATGCCAAATGCTCTACGAGGCAGGGTTAAATACGCCTATGCCTATTTATGCTCTCGGAAATCTCATCCCAAATATTCACCCAGACGCTTTCGTGCACCCCGATGCGGTGATTATTGGCAATGTAAAGGTAGGCGCAGAATCATCAATTTGGCCAACCACTGTCTTACGCGGAGATTCTGGCCTTATCTCGATTGGGCGACAAACCTCTATTCAAGATGGCAGCGTCATTCATTGCACAGAAAAGCACGACACCATCATTGGGGATCGATGCGTAGTTGGACACAACGCCCACATGGAAGGTTGCACTGTTGAGGACGATGTCTTAATTGGCTCTGGATCTGTGATGTTGCACCGTGTATTGGTTAAGTCTCGAGCGATTGTTGCAGCCGGAGCAGTTCTAAAAGACGACACTCTCGTTCCGAATAATGCACTTGCATATGGAGTCCCAGCAAAAATTCGCGAAGATGCAGTCGAGAATGGAGTTTTTGACTGGAACGTAGAAATGTATGTAAAAAATGCAAAGCTTTACAACGAAAAACTTCGCCTAATCAATATTGAAGACTGCCGCTAGATATTTTCAAAATGAGCAACTAGTTGCGCTTGGAGTTTTGTAGGTCCAGCAATTGTGAAATCCGGTCCAGGAGCACTCCCAAAAAGTCCTGTGACCACACCGCCCACTTCTTCGACTATCAATGTGCCAGCTGCAATGTCCCATATTTGAGCAGTCCGCTCAAAATAAGCATTTACGTTTCCACAGGCCACCATGCATAAATCAAAAGCTGCGGTACCCACTCTTCGGATGTCACGGATTTTTGGCAAAATAGTTAAAAACTCGTTGGACTGTTGAATGCGCATATCTTTTTTGTATGCAAAACCAGTAGCACACAAAGCATTTTCCATTTCGGCTTCTTCAATTGGTGGAAGTTTTACCTCACCAAAACGATCAACTCGAAAAGCTCCTTGCCCTCTTATTGCATAAAATTCTAAATCGAGAAGTGGCACATAAACCACACCAATAAAGACTCCATTTTCATCAGCAACCGCAATCGAAATTGACCAGAAGGATGAGCCATATATGTAATTGATAGTTCCATCTAGTGGATCAATAATCCAACTTATTCCAGATGCACTTGAACGGTTGGTTCCTTCTTCTCCGATAATTCCATCAGAAGGAAATTTTGCAAGAATCCCATCTACGATAGATTTTTCTGAAGCCAAATCCTTTTCCGAAACTAAATCGGTTGGAGAAGTCTTTGAACTGGTTTCGAGACTGGAATTTCGTCCATGATCTGGGCGGCCATCGAGTAGGACCTGCCCAGCCTTTTTGGCTAATTCCCGCGCAAGTTCTAGATACTGAGCTTCTTTTGTCATAGCCCAAACCTAACTACACGTCTCGAAAGATTTCTAAATAACGCGTGGCGCGCGATTAATTGTCGACAATTGTGGCACTATGTGCGCAGAGGAGTTCTCGTGAGCGATTTGGAATTCATTGCATTTTCAGATGATGGCGATTTCATCATCTTGCAAAACGCTGCTGGTGAATGGATTGAAGTTGCAATCAAAAAAGATGGCACACCAAAAACTGCAGTAACTCCAATTGAGAGGATTGAAAACTTATCTCCACGTGAGATCCAATTTCGGATTCGTGCTGGATTAAATCCTGAAGAGTTAGCCGCTCAAACCGGAACTGAACTTTCTCGGATCATGATTTTTGCTCCCCCAGTTTTACAAGAGCGTGCATACGTCGCACAAAAAGCTAGCAATACGATCATTCGAAAAGCTAGCGGTACAGGTCCACTTATTGACGTCGTACTTGCCCGACTTAGCCCTCTCTCAGTTGATGTTCAAATGCTTCAGTGGGATTCGGCAAGGCGTGAAGATGGCAGATGGAATATCTCACTCACCTATCCAACTAAAGAAGGTGATCGCAAAGCCAGTTGGCTGTATGACGCTCGCAATAGCGCCCTCGTGCCTTCAGATGAAGAAGCGCGTTGGTTGATGGGAGAAAGCACTCCAAAGTCACCTACACCAACCGCCACTCAACCGACTGAATTCATTCGAGTTGAGCAAACTCCGAGACTCAAAGTAGTGCCCTCGACACCTGTTGAAGAAGAAGTTATAACTGAAACTGAAATTTCAACTTCAGATCAACAGCCAACAGATCCACAACTTGGTAAATCCTTAACTCAGGATGTCGAAAAAATCGAAACTGAGGAAATTGGTTTGGTTAACAAACCAACTCCAAAACCAGGCGCCACTTTGTTTGACACATTGACTGAAGATGAAGATGAGTCCGAAGGTGTACAGCGTCCGAAGTTGCCGAGCTGGGACGAAATCCTCTTTGGCAGTCGCAAAAAAGATTAAGTTTTATTCGCCGAAAAGTGGCACGTTGCTTGCGAAATAATCTCTAGATTTTCGTGATGTGACTTCCCGCATGTGATGCCTGCGGCAAAGTACTTCATATGCGACCACATCATCTGGGGTACTTAGGAGAACTTGTTCTCCTTCACGAACCATTACCCCATTCACAATTCTTGCTTGATGTGTTGCGCGAGCACCACACCAGCAAAGCGCTCCGACTTGTAGCGAATTAATTTCATCAGCAAGTTCCACAAGGCGTGCTGAGCCTGGAAACAATTCAGTGCGGAAATCTGTCAAAATTCCAAAAGTGAAAACATCAATTTCTAAGCTGTCCACGATTGTGGCGAGCTGTTCAATTTGCTCAGGTGTGTAGAACTGTGCTTCGTCTGCGATGATGAAATCAACTTTTTGAGTTTTAGCCAGCTGATCCAAAACATATTCGTGGAAATTCAAATTTTCATCAACCTCTATTGCATCTGATTTCAGACCAATTCTGGAGGAGAGTTTTCCAGCTCCAGCCCGATCTTTACTGGTAAAGATCAAGCCTTTACGTCCTCTAGATTGATGGTTGTGCGCTGTCTGCAAAGCAAGTGTGGATTTACCACTATCCATTGTTCCGCAAAAGAAGATTAGTTGCGCCATAGTTCTATCCTGCCAGCACTGATACTGGAATGTCACGCTCGGTGTCGGAAATACCACCATGCTGGCCAATTAGGTTGGAATTTCGCTTATCAACTGTGTGAGAGCAAAGCGCTGATTCTCCTTTTGCAATTGCAACAAAATCGCCGATTCGAGTATGAAATTGCTCATCTACTTGTCCGACCAATCCAGATGACAGGAATTCCTCTCTTGAATAAATTTCTGCAATCTCAGATAGTTCCCTGAGCGCGACTCCAAGTTGCTTTTGATTTCCTTTATTTGCATAAAAATGTCGAAATCTTGGTTCGCCAGTGATGATTCGGACGCAATTCCATAACCCAGCCGAATCTTCAAGCCAAAACCTGTCACTGATATCAACCATTCCATGGTCAGCAGTAATCACTAAAGAATCATCGCTAGTCATTAGTTTCTGAAGTTGCGAAATGCATTTCAAAATCTCGATGAGTTCACCACGCCACTGAGGCGAGTTCACCCCATGCACATGCCCCACTCGATCCAATTCTCGGTAATAGATGTAAGTCAGAGATGGAAAATTTTTTCTTAAACATTTTGCAGCAACTTGCACAATTTCATTTAGATTCTCGGCAGGCAAATATTCCCCGCCTCGTAACACCGCTTGGGTAAGTCCACTTTCGGCATAAGCTGCTGGTCCAACTCGATTAACTTCGACATATTTGTTTTCAGCCAATTCAAATTGAGTTTTTTCAGGTTGAAAGATCCGAGGACTTGGTTGGTCTTGCCACTTAAGTGGATGAATTATTGAATCCGTTGGTTCTAAATACATGGTGGCACCTAGAAAACCGTGCACACCTGGTACAGAAGCAGTGCCAAGACTTGCCAAGGAAACAGGCGTGGTACTTGGAACCGTGGAGCGACCGCTGGTTTGCAAAATCTGTTCGACTATTGGGTGTAAATCGGAATGCTTTTCTAGATTTCTAAACCCAAGTCCATCTACGAGAAAAACAACCACTCTTTTAGATTTAGGTATCTCAAAATTTGTGGGAGTTGATGCAGCTTCCAGAGCATTTAGCGCTGCAGGCAAAATATCAGTTAAAGAAATCAAGCTACAACTCGCCCATCTTGCTCTGGGGTGAGAATTCTTCCCAATCTTGACATTAGAAAGGCCGACACTAAACAACCAACTAACAAGGTTCCGATCCAAAGATACGGAAGGTCCCGACCAAGAGTTGCCGCAGCAATTAACGGCCCAACCGCATTTGCCACATTCCATTGCAGCGACCCCAAAGCGTTATATCTACCGCGAAGATTTGGTGGCGCAAGTTCATTTGCTAAAGCGGGAGCGATTGGAGACCACAGAGTCTCTCCAAGTGCAAAAATGAATTGACTTAGGCACAGTAGAACTACCGCAAAACCGCCGCCGGTTGGAACCGAAACAGCGACGACTAGCCATGAGAACGCCCACAATAAACCAACTCTAGATAGCAGTCGGCTCCGAGATTTTTTGTGACTCCACTTCAACACATATGTTTGCGCTAAAACAATCGTGGCAGTGTTAGCACCGTAAATGATCCCTAACCAATTCGGTGCAAGGCCCACATGAATGGTTGCAAATAGCGCTAAACCAGCTTCGATACTTGCGTAACCAGCGGTCAACATCAACAAAGATGAGAAGGTCAGTCGCACCATAACTTTGTCTTTGAAAACTTCGCGATATCCGGCTTCTGACAATTCTTCTTCGTGATGAGTTTCAGGTCCACGTCCAACTTTCATGGTCAAAATAATCAGAAAGTAGAAAGCATACGAAGCAGCATTTACATAATAAAGTCTTTCAAATGATGCAGCATCGTTTGCAATCACCATAAATGATCCGATTAGGCCGCCTAAACCCAAACCCGCATTCAGAAGCATGAACTGAATGCCGTACACCCGCTGACGATGTTCGCTTGGAGTTATTCGGGCAATCATTGCCGACTGAGGTGGCCAAATGGTGCTACCACCAATTGCGCTGATCACTCCCACCAAATACGCGTCCCGCACATTGTGAACCTGGCTCCACATACCTACCGCAATCGCATCCACAACGAGCCCCACCAGCATCACAGGTTGCGGTCCAAATCGATCCACCAAAGTTCCAACTGGGCCGGTGAAAAGCAAACTAATAATTGCCATAAGCGTTAACGTCACGGTGGCTTGACTAGTTGAGATATCACGAATTTGTGTCAGATAAACGAGCAAAAGAGCCATTGTTAAGCCGCCACCTAGTGCATTCAATCCCACTCCAACGAGCATTCGAATCACAAGTGGAGAAAGCACTTCCCGCATTGAATAACGCTGTTCTACTTCGCTCATTTTCCTAAACTCACTTCAATATGGGTTATGCCATCTTCGGTTTCTTTTTTGATTGAATCACCAAAAACTTCAAACAATCTAATCATCGCACGATTTTGCGGAAGTACTTCGGCCACAAATTTTCTGATTCCTTTAGTTCGGGCAGTTTCTGCTAATAATGAGAACAGAGCTGAACCAAGTCCTTGTTTTTGAAAAGCATCGCGAATAACAAACGCAACTTCCGCAGTGTTTTCGTCAATTGTTTCTAACCTACCAACAGCAACAATTTCATCTTCAAATACCGCTACATATGCCTCACGAAGTTCGTGGTCAACATGAGTGAAACGTTCTACCTCTTGTTCGGTTAGATGTGGGTGTGCAGTAAAAAATCGCTGATAAATTGTTCTATCAGACAAACTTTCGTGGAAAGCGACCAGTTTTTCATTATCTTTTCTCGATATTGGTCGAATCAAGACCCTCCGCCCATCCCTGAGGGTGCATGGAATCTGATCGAATCGACTGTGGCTCGCAACCATACCGCCACGCTACTAGGGTGCACTAATAAGAGTGAAAAGCACCTTAAAATCACTCACGTTAAGCACTCTACATTTCAGGAGATTTTGTGGCGCGTAAGACTGCACCAGCAGCCGAACCAGTCCAAGAGCAAATTGTCGATATTGACGTCGCTTCTGAGATGCAGGGCTCATTTTTAGAGTATGCGTATTCAGTCATTTACTCTCGAGCTCTACCTGATGCCCGCGACGGACTTAAGCCTGTTCAGCGGCGCATCCTCTACACAATGAGCGAAATGGGCTTGCGCCCAGATCGCGGTCATGTGAAATCTGCTCGCGTGGTTGGTGAAGTTATGGGTCGACTTCACCCGCATGGCGATGGTGCAATCTATGACGCGATGGTTCGAATGGCGCAAAGCTTCCAATTGCGACTTCCACTAATCGATGGGCACGGAAATTTCGGATCACTTGATGATGGTCCAGCTGCTTACCGATACACCGAAGCCCGATTGGCCCCTTCGGCAGTAGCAATGACAGCTTCTCTTGATGAAGATGTTGTTGACTTCGGACCAAACTATGACGGACGTGAAACCGAACCACAAGTATTGCCTTCAGCAATTCCAGCTCTGCTAGTTAATGGAGCATCTGGAATTGCGGTAGGCATGGCAACAAATATGGCGCCACACAATCTTGGTGAAGTTGTGACAGCTGCGAGATATTTGTTGAAGCATCCAAAAGCTGGCGTATCTGATTTGATGAAATACATTCCAGGGCCAGATTTGCCGACTGGCGGAATCATTGTTGGCCTTAGCGGAATTGCTGATGCGTATCGTGACGGCCGTGGCACTTTCAAGATGCGTGCCAAAGTTAAAGTTGAAAATGTAACTGCTCGCCGTACCGCTTTAGTCGTAACCGAACTCCCCTACAACATTGGGCCAGAAAAAGTCATTGAGAAAATCAAAGAAGGCGTCAACAGCAAAAAAATCACTGGGATTTCAGATGTAACCGATCTTTCAGACGGCGAAAAGGGATTACAACTTGTAATTGAATTAAAGTCAGGATTCAATCCTCAAGCAGTGCTTACCCAACTTTATAAAACCACTCCACTTGAAGAACAATTTTCTATCAATAATGTCGCTCTGGTTAATGGTGCACCACAAACCCTTGGGCTGGTTGAGCTTCTAGAAGTTTTTCTAGGACACCGCATTGAAGTGGTCCGTAGGCGAAGTGAATTTAGGCGCAAGAAAGCCCAAGATCGCTTGCACCTTGTCCAAGGTCTACTCGTTGCAATTGTTGATATCGACAAAGTCATATCGGTGATTCGAGCAAGCGATGACACCGCTAGTGCTCGCGAGCAATTAATGAAGCAATTCAAGTTGAGCGAGATCCAAGCCAACTACATTCTAGAAATGCCGCTGCGTCGACTAACAAAGTTTTCACGCATCGAAATTGAAAAAGAACAAAAAGAACTCCAAGACACAATTTCCTTATTAGATCAACTACTTGAAAGCGAAAATGCAATTAAGTCTGTTGTGAGTGATGAACTTGCAGATGTGGCTAGAGAGTTTGGAACTCCACGCCGAACAGTTCTTCAAGAAGATGATGGAAGTAGTGCAATCGCAGTTGATTTAGAAATTGCAGATGATCCAACTCTTGTAATGATGTCTGCGTCTGGATTGATTGGAAGATTCGCTCCGAAAACTGCTGCCAACCGTGGAAATCGATCTAAACACGACACAATTGTTTCCCTTGTCCCGGCCACAGCTCGTGGCGAAGTTGGGCTAATTACTAGTTCTGGGAAAATGCATCAAATCTCGGTGATGGAAATTCCAACTCTCCAGTCCACAAATGCAACCACCTTAAAAGGTGGAAGTGCAGTAAAAGAATTTGCAATTTTAGACAAGGGTGAGATCCCGCTTGGGCTAGTTCCTTTGAACAAGCCAGTGACGATTGCACTTGGCACTGCTACTGGTGTTGTTAAACGCATCGAGATTGAACCATCGAAATCCAAGTCAACCGAGATAATAAAGCTTGAACCTGGTGACGATGTAGTTGGTTTTGGAATTACAACAAAGAAATTTGATAACTTGGTTTTCATAACGTCAGATGCACAACTTTTACGCTACAAAGCAGATCTAGTGCGACCACAAGGTAAAGGCGCAGCTGGTATGGCCGGTATAAAAGTATCTGACGGGGCTTGGGTGATTTCATTTTCAGTCGTATCAAGCGACAGTCAAGTTGTAACAGTAGGCGGCAATTCGGATGCATTACCTGGAACGCAAGCTAGAACTATAAAGATTTCAGAACTAGCGGAGTTTCCAGCAAAAGGCCGCGCAACCGGTGGTGTGCGTTGCCACACTTTAAAACGTGGTGAAGATCAATTGATTTTTGCTGGAGCCGCTAGTGGCCCAGTGCGCGCAAGTAATGGCGCTAATCCAATTGAGCTTCCAGATTTCCTATCAAAAAGAGATGCTAGCGGCAGTGCTACCGAACTTTCACCTACTCATCTAGTTGGAGATTTCGCCTCATGATTACTTGTCACGACTCTGCAATAGATGAACCCATGGCAGGCACTGCCGAATTCAATCGAATTTATCTTGTCATTGAACAACCTGGTACTTGGGGACAAGACGCCTTGCTTGAATCCTCACTCCCAGAGGGTTTTGGTAGCGAATTAAAGGCACAAATCAATTTTCCAGAAGTGGGAATTTTCCTTGCACGCAGAACTGATGTTGCACAAGTCGAACGCAGAACAACAAATCGTCGTAGATTTTGGCTAGCTCACACCACACCAGGTGGGGTTCGAATGCGTTCAGGTTCACTCGACAACATTTTTGACTTGCTTCGATGGGATTGGCAGGCAATCATCCGCGGCGAGCTCCCTGCAGTTGGCAGACGCTCCGCTGACCCAGTGCTTTTTCTCTGCACAAATGGCAAAAAAGACCAGTGCTGTGCAGTACACGCTCGCAAAATTGTTGACGAACTTCGCCCCAATCCAGAATTAACGGGTCAAATTTATGAAGCTTCACACATTGGCGGACACCGATTCGCGCCAACAGGCATCTTGCTTCCATTTGGAATCATGGTTGGACGAATTTCCACTGGTGAAACTTTAGAAATTTTGAATGATGCTTGGTCTGGAAGCATTAACCCTGCATACATGCGAGGCAGAACCGCTCATCCACCATTCGCTCAGATTGCTGAAATCGAAATTCGAAAGCAATTTTCAATCACACAAATTGAAGCACTCGATGTTGTTGTGCTACGTAACGGAAAGCCAATTTCAAGCTCCGCAGTCTCTGCACTTTCAGATACTGATGTTGTGCAGGTTCGTCATCGTGACGGCAGATCTTGGAATGTAGGACTTGAAGCAGCGACAACAATTTCTAGAAAGAAGCTCTGCACTGGAGACGAAAGCGTCGATGAAACCTGGGCGCTAAAGAACGTCACTCAGGTAGACAACTGGCATTTTTAATCTGAGCTTCCGCCACTGCTGTGGCCAGGGAAGACTCCAAAGCTCTCGTCGATATATGGAGCCGCGTTGTTTATTGCAGTTGCGGCTTCGCCAAATCCCACTGCAATTAATGGAACCTTACCAGTGTAGGTTGCAAT
>JACCED010712333.1_pt1 | contig 11402 bp, 8 predicted proteins | sample 7455021 | NCBI WGS metagenome assembly JACCED01 (sample SAMN15323456, study PRJNA562643) | freshwater metagenome | isolation source: river surface water | place: USA:Blue River Watershed | collected 2017-08-19
ATAAATTCTTCAACATATAATCGTAAATTATCATAATTTTCAACATAATTTAACATAGCATTTACTTTTGGTAAACCACTTTCCAATTGAACTTTATAATTTTCAAATGTTTGAATAAATAATTTAATTTGATTTATAAAATCATGTTTATTATTTTTACCCATATCTTCAAATGCTTCATTTAAATATAATGTTCGCTTATTACTTTGATTTAATTTTACAAAATCATCATGATTCATTATCATATCTTTCGCACTTTCATAAGTATAATATGAATTTTTCATTATCATACTTAGCTTCTTGTAATATTCTATAAAGTTTCTCATAATCACGATTAATGTTTCTTTTTCATCTTTTTCAATGCTTTCCTTTTCCATAATACTATTATATTTATTAAATAGCGCATCAATTAATTTAAACTTTTCAATTAATCCAACAAAGTTTTTATAATCATTTTCCACTTGAGTTATAAATTGCTTAAAATTCTTCATATATTTACTATACTTTTGTATTGTTTCAACCATTTTATTTTCAGGGGCTCCATGATAATACTCTTTATTCATCATTAAATATTCAATATAACGCTCTGTATAATATGGATTCGTATTATCTAATGACATATGTTTCATTTTCATCATTTTTAATAAACCAACCATATATGTTCCTTGTTTTAATGAATTTTTCATTGTTTCAATTGCCGTCTTTTGCTCTTCATCTTTTAATACTTCATTTAAATCATCCATTGTTTGAGTTAATCCAATATTTTTCATATAATAAATTGTATGAGCAAGCGCTTTTATTAATGGAATCACTCCTTCAACCATATCATACACAGCATCGTGTAAATCATATCGTTGATCTTCAATTTCTTTCATTTTTTGTATATTCTCCTTATAATACTTTATCTTTTCCGTTGCATCTTTTAATGTATGATCAAACTCTTCTTTTGAATAACTTAATAATTGGTCTTCATTATTTGGTATCTTTTTAACATAATTAAATTTAAGTTTCGAATAATCATATGAATTTAATGCTTTCATATCTTCTTTTGTATAATAACCAATTTTTGATATAATTTTATCTAATATTGGATTATAACACTCTATATTGTACTTTTGGGGTTCTGGAATTTTCATATTTTTAAATACATATTCATTATCACATTTACATACATATGTATCATCAAAATTTGAAGCATTACTATCATCAATACTAAAATGTGATTTATATATACCCATTCGTGATGGTGTAAATGATGCCGAAACAAACCAAGTTCGTTCCGTTGGAATTGCATGTACTAATAAATTCGCAATTGTATCAATTTCATCAAAAATAATGCGTCTAAACATTTTATCATTATCATATAACTTAAATGTATTCCCACTCTTATCTTTCACAACATTTGCTTCAATTGTAGCCACCATCGGATGATATAAGGTAGATGGAATTAAATAAATGTCATAATATTTACGACTTTTAATCATCTTTTGATGAGTTATTTTATTAATAACTGTATTTATATCAAAAAGTGTTTCATAATCAATCATATCTTGATATGTAATCTTTTTTACACTAAGTTCATCTGAAAAACGTAGTACTGATTGATACCATTGTTCAAAAATGTTTTGAGGACATACAATAAAATTAATTAGATTCTCATCAGGATTGCTACGTTTATCATTTAATATCATGGATAATATAGTAAAAGTTTTACCAGCACCAGGTTGGTCAGCTAAAATGCCGTAACCCATATGGTCTCCAAAACTCTTTTCAATCTCTTCAACACGATGTAACATAGTAAGTTGATGAGGATATAATTTTAATTTAATATTTTCAGGTTGAAGAGCTTTTGGACTCTTTTCGTTTAAAACTTTTTTAGGTTTAAAAGCACTCATTTTTGTTTAAAAATTATAATTTTAATATAAATCGTAAAAATTTACTTTTTCTTTATATACTATTACTTTTTTTTCTTTTATATTTAAACTTAAAAAGATTTTTATATAATTTTATATAAAAAAACATTTATATTTTATCATTTGTTAAAAAAAAATGAGTGTTAAAAATATTTTACAATTAAAAGAAGATAAAAAGAAAAATATAAATTATACGATTAAAAATCATCCTATTAAACAAAAATCAAAATATTTGAAAAATATTATTTTAGATATGGATAAAACATTAATTGAAGGATATTTTTCTATTAAAGATAATAAAATGGTGATAGAAGAACGACCATTCTTAGGAGAATTTTTAAAATTTGTTTTTGAACATTTTGAGCGTGTTTCTATTTGGACAAATGCTAACAAAGAATGGTTTGATCAAGTTTATAATACTATATTATATAAATATATGCCTAAAAATAAACATTTTGATTTTGTAATTACTTTTGATGATGGTTATGTAGGAAAAGATAATAATGGACCTAAAGATTTAAACGTCATTTTTAATATATTTGAAAATGAATATAATAAACATAATACTTTTTTAGTAGATGATTCTGAAATTCATTATAATCAAAATCCATATAATTGTTATTTAATAAAAAGATTTGAAGTGAATTTAGAAAATAATAGTCAATCTTGGCTCACCAAAGGTGGACAGATTGATCGCGGAAGAAGTCATAAAGATGATATTGAATTACTTCGTTTAATTAAATATTTTAGAAAATAAAAATTGGGAACCCCTTCGGTTCCCAATCACCCTCCCGCTTAATAATACTTTATTTTAATATTTATTTTTTTGTCAAAGGGGTTCTCAATAAAACCATTTGAAGTTGATTTATTATTAAATAATAGTCATAAAAACAATACTAAATTATTAAAAATTATTTCGCTTTTTAGAAAATAAGTAAAATATTTATTTACGTTACTTTATATTCTAAAAAAAATGATTTTCTTTTTATATATTATCAATAAATTCATTTATCATATTATTAAAAATATTTTCTAAAAAATGTATTCTTCTATGGAAAATTTACGTAAAAATGAACTTACTCAAAATGTTGGTTTACGTTGGTTAAAAGATGAAGAAAATCAATTTATTGAAGAATTAACTATTAAAAATATGGATTTAGAAACTATTGCTCGAATACACAAACGAACAATTCGTGGTATTATAGAACGGCGTAATCTTCTAATACACAACGATTTTAAGAAAAATAATAATATAGAAGATTTGGCACTTAAATATCATATTTCTGAATTGGAATGCTTTGTTATATTACAAAAATTTCAAGAAAAAGAACTTAAAAAAAGAGATAAAAAAGATAATAAATCTAATATTTCTGATTATGATAAGAGAATCCAAATATTGGAAAATCATGTTGAAAGTATCAGTAATACTTTAATTGAAATACGAGATTTACTAAAAAATACACAAAATAGAGTAATAATTTCAAATAATGATTCAAATAATGATTCAAATAATCCATTTGATGAACTTTAATTTATTTATTATTTTATTAAATAAAAATAAAAAAATATTATAAAAATATAGATATCATGAACTTTCCAATTCAATTTACTATTATCATTGCTATTTTATCCATTATTTTAATAGCAAGTTATCCAATATTATTAGCTGGTAACGCAGAGTACTTATGGGGACCGATTAAAGGAAATTTACGAAAATTATATTATGTATCCATCTTTTTAGTATTAGTTGGATTTATTCCATTTGCTTATTTACTTCTTACTTGTAATCGTTGGTCACAAATCGAAATCAATCGTATACTCTATTCATTATTAACTTTAATTATTGCTTCTTGGTTATGGATTATTTTCGTCATTGCTTATGCTAAAAAGAGTTTTAATATCAATTTATTAAGAATGATGATTGTAATTATTTTACTTATTGTTTCTTTATCCATACTTTATTTATTATACATTATACATAAACATTATAACACAAATTTAGTATTAAATAAAAATTGTTTATTGAAATATGCTGTATATATTGGTTTAGGTTATGCTTTCTTTCATACTTTTTTTATGGACTTCATTTTATGGGCTTATTTAGTATTATTCAAAAATAAGTAAATATAATAAATATTTATTTTTGATAAATTTGTTTTTCATAGATTTGTATTTGATAGATTTGTTTTTGATAGATTTGTATCCCGAACAATGTTATAAAGAAAAAGAATTCAAAATAGTATTTAACAAATGTATAAAAATCTTTGAAGAAAATATTTTATAATATTGTTCGGGATACATATATATTAATTTTTTATTATTTTTAATAATTTTTTATTATTTTTAATAAATAATAAAAAATGAAATAAAAAGCGGGAAGTTCATAAGAAACCTCTTTGGTTTCTTATTTATAAAAATGAGTTATACGTGTTCTATTTGTATGGAAGATTTTGATAATACAAAGTTGATATATCAATTTTGTAATAAAAAACATATTTTTTGTAAAAAATGTTTTCAAGAATATGTAAACAAAATAAAAAATAATTATAATGACGTCTCTGCGAACATTCTGCTCCCAAAGGGAGCCAAGAATGACCCTCTTCCGTGTCCTTATTGTAGAAATAATATAAATGCTGAATATTTATACGCTATTTATAATAAAAAAGAAGGATTAAATATTTCTTATCATAAAAATGGAAAAGTTTATGAAGAAATTTATTATAAAGATGGACATATTGGAGATGGTCCTTATAAAAAATATTATGATAATGGTGCTCTTCAAATACAATATATTTATAAAAATAATAGAATTAATGGATTATATGAAGAATTTTGGTATAATGGAAATCTTAAACGAAAATCATATTATGAAAATGGTTTCATTCACGGTTTAAGTAAAATATATTATGAAAATGGTAATATTCAAGAAGAATCCTATTTAGTAAATGATATTTTTGAAGGAAGTACCAAAAAATATTATAGTAATGGAATCTTGAAAGAATCTCTTATTTATGCAAATAATCTTAAAAATGGATTATATGAAGAATTTGATAAAAATGGTATTTTGATAAAACGTGAATTTTATAAAAATAATGTAAAAGTTGAAAATATTTCTTTGGAATAATAAATATTATATATTTGATTTCTTTAATGCAAAAATATATTCCATTAAATTACCATTTGTGTTATAATCAAAAGATTTAAATCGTTTATACTCTTTTTCATACACTTTTACACTTCCATAAGCTTCTAATAACTTAATAAAATCTTCTTTACTTATTAATCCTTCACTACTATAAGATATAAATATATATGGACTATTTATATTTTCTACCATATTTTGAAACGCTTTTTTTACACTCTTCTTTTGACAAAATGGCGATATATACGAATTTTCAGGAATTCCCGTTACACCTTTTACTACTGGATGATTATCATATAATGCAATCATATTTAATACAAAATAATTTTTAGAATATTGGCGCTCATTATACGGCGGGTCACAATATACTATATCAAACTTCTCTTTTTTCATTTCTTCACTATCATTAGATAATGATAATGTTTTATTTTGACTATGTGTTGACACCATATTTTTATGAATTGGTTTTAATATCATATCTTTCAGTGCTTTTTCTTTGAATTTCTTTAAATAACAACCATATACCGCTGGAATATTACTATATTGGTCCGCTGAAACAATAAGTGAAGCAAGTAAAAAGTTATAATCATTTTGATTGATTAACGCATTTTTTTTCCACTCTTCTATTTGAAATCGCATTCCATCAATCATTTGTGCATTTTCAATTGTATAAAACATACGCGCACAACCTTCATATGGAGCATAATTTTGGGTAATAAATCCAATTTTTTTTATATCCTGAATATTATTATTTATATAATCTATTTTTTCTTGAATAAATTCATTATAAACACAATTATTCATTGCATTTACAATAATATTACTGTATAATTCTGTATCATTGGAAATTACACACGCATTGTCATTTCGTAAATAATAAGAAATAATACCCGTTCCTGAAAAGAGGTCACCGACTACTTTATTTTCAAATGAAGTATATTTTGTAAAATCAAAAATACTTTCTTTAATAAAATCATATAATTGATGTTTTGAACCAATATAATTTAAACGAACTAACTCACTTTTTTCTTTTTTTTCTTGATTTTCGCTCATTTATAAGAAACCTACGGTTTCTTATGAACTTCCCTTTATTTAGATAATTATATTTATTTTTCGTTTTTTATTATTTTTTAATAAATTAAAATTTGTTAAAAAATATATAATTTGTTAATAAAATGGAATTAAAAGATTTAATAAAAGCAAATTCATTTTTAATCGAAGATTATAAAAATATAAAAGAAGAAAATAAAATTTTAAAAGAAGAAAATAAAATTTTAAAAGAAAAATTAAATAACAAAAAACGAAAATATGAAGAGTTTAAAAACGATGTGGAAAAAAAAGTTTTAAATTATATGATTGGAATAACTGTTGAATATATTATATCTAAAGTGTATTATGAATATAATGATTTTGAAAAACAATTTAATATTAAAAATATAAATATGGAATTTGTTGAAACATATTTTCAATTATTTGAAAAATTAAAAAATCATTATACTTCTTTAATCTATATTGGAAATAAAAATAATAAATACGATTTTAAAAGTATAACTTTTAAAAGCGAAAATTCTGAAAATAGCGATTTTAAAAGTATAACTTTTAAAAGCGAAAATTCTGAAAATAGCGATTTTAAATATATGAATAAAGAAGAGGAATATGTTTCGGTAAAAAGTAATTTTCATGGTAAAAAAGTATGTCCACAAATTATTGGACAAACAACATTAAAAAAATATAAAAGCTATTTTGATTTAAATAATGATTTTAATCTTGAAGATACTAAAAAATATATTGTTACACATATAGATATTATTTTACAAAAATATTTATTACATACATTTCATTGTGATATCATATATTTTACAAAAAATAAAGATGCGCATCTTCAAATTATCAAATATGATGAATCATTATTAAATCATTTTCTTTTTAAAAAAGAAGATATTTATTTTTCTCATATTCAAAATAATAAAGAGTGGATTGAGTCAACAACAGTTTATTATATTTTTAATAAAATAATGGTACCTATTGGCGAATTTCAAATACATAATCATAGAGATACTATTAAATTTAGATGGCATTTTGATAAAATTATTAAAATATGTGGATTTGAAATCATTCTTATTTAATTTATGATTTTAATTTTATGTTTTAATTCTTCTAAAAATATTTTATTTTTATTTATTTTATCCATTATATATAATATTCGTTCACGAAATAAACCATTCGATAAAATATAATCATAATCCCAATCATAATCATTATTTATAAAAAAATCGGATGTAAGATTTGGATTATAAGAGAGTAACATAAAATAACATTTATAATCTTTATCCATATTTTCATCTAAATCATTTTTCCAATTTTGTAATCTTGTTGCTGAATGATATATAATATACTCTTCGGCATAATAATCATTTACTTTATGTAATATCTTATCTTTATATTTCATATCAAAATTTATATTTTGAATAACTACATTATAATCCCAATTTTTATCACTATGTTCTAAAATTATTTCCATACTAATATTTGGATTATCACCTAATACTGAAAAATCCCATTTTATTTCTGAATTATTTATAATATCTTTCCAACTAATATTACACCGAATACATCTTTCTATTTCACAATGTAATGATGGAAAATCTGTATAATATTCTCTTTTTCCTAAAGAAATATATTTATAATTCCATTTTTTATTAGGTAATAATTTAACAATATTCCAATCTATATGACGTGATAATTCATCATAATTCCAATTTTCATTTTGAAATTCATAAACAATTTTAGGAGTAATGTTATGATTTTTGCTCATTTGATAAAAATCCCATTTTATACTACTCTTATTTTTTTGTAAAGTATCTAAATCAATGATTACATTATTAAATACTTTTTCCCAATTCCAATCTCTATCTTTATATTGAATAACATCTTTTATATGTAAATATTTATTAGCACTTAAAAAATTATAATTTATTTCAAGATTCGAATATTTTAGAATAAATAGCGGATTTTTATGTAAAGCAAAATAAAGTACGTTATTATTATTTATTTTTCCATAATATTGATAATCTAAATTATATGAAAAATACTTTAATGAATTATATTTATACCAAGTATTGTAAAATGATTCCATAAATGACTCTAATTTTTCATCATAATTCGCATCTTTTTTATGATTATGAATAACTCCTTCTTTTATTTTTTCTTGTAATTTATCATATATCATTGTAGTATAATCACGATTATATACATTATAAATTGTTGTTCTATGTATTTTTTTATAATATAGATATAAATCTAACATTTTTTTACTATTTATTATATATAATGATTTATAATTATTATTTTTAACATATCATTTTTTTATTTTTTTATAAAAAATAATATAAAAAATAAAGTTTAATATAAAAAGATTTTTTATTATTTAATATATATTCAATCATAAATTAAAAGTAAAAAAATTAATGGATTTTTTAAAAAATCATTTAATTGGAAAATTAAGTGTATATATTAAAATTCTTGGTATAGATGATTTTATAGAATTTGATAATTTTAAAGATATTTGTGATTTAGAAGATTTTAATTCTGTTCATTATTATAAAATTAAAGATTATCGTCTAAAAAATGTTCAAATTACTCCACTTCCAATTTTTCCTCAGAATCTTAAAATATTATACACAAAACTTTCCACTTTAGAATATTATCCACTCAATTTACCATTAAATATTCGTGATATTACTCTTACAAATTGTCGTATTTCTGGAATATTACCAAATTTATCGCATTATACTTCAATTGAAACAATTGATTTATCTGATAATTTTATAACAGAACTTAAAGAAGCACTTCCACCCAATTTAATTACATTAAATATTTCACAAAACCAAATTTCAAAAGTTAATTATAGAATTATTCATAAAAATGTTGTTGAAATAGATTTATCTTCAAATAAATTAATTGAAGCACCACCAAAACATTTACAACATCGGATTCGTTATCATAATAATCCAATTCGTTCATTTAAAAATATTATTGTACTTGAAGAAAATGAAGGATGGATTAATAATATTTATGTTAATGAAATAATGCGCACTCAAAGAACTGAATTAGATAATGCATTATTAAATTGGCTTGAAAGAACAAATAACGCAAATTTAATGGACAATGTACCACATATAAATAATGATAATGAAGAAGAAAAAAATGATTTTGTTCCACAAAATGTGTTAAATAGTGCTCAAAATATTCATTTATCTTCAATTCAACGAAGTACAGCAAAATCAATTAAAGCAATTATGGAATTATGTGCTGGTTTAAGAGAAGAAGATTTTCAACGTGATTATTTAGTTCATATTAAATGTACTCTTTTTAAGAAAAATGAAAAACGAAATACATTATATAAAGAATTATGTGAATTAATTGAAAAAAATGATAAAAGTAAAAATGATTTAAAAACGCTTATTTCACAAATAAATGAACATAATCATTTACTTGATATCACAAATGATTATTATGTTCAACAAAATGAATATTTTAATCATACATATAATTTTTTAACCAATTTTTGGAATAAATATATATATCAAAGTGAAAAGCATAAAAAAGATTTTGAATCATTACATGAATTAAAAGAAAAACATAATAAAGAAAAAAGTAAAAATGATGATCTTCATAATCAAAAGTATAAAATTGAAGATTTTTTAAACAATTTTGAAAAAAATTATCTTGAAATAATAAATAAAATAAATGATATAGATATAAAATATAATAAAGAAGATGAAAATAAAGATAACTTATTTGTTCCACTTGGAAGTATATATAATGATACAAATATTGATTTAGATGAACGACTTATATTATTATTTAATGAAAATTGTAAAAATAAAGATATTCATTCAATACACGGTATTACATATAAAGAGTTAATGCGAGATATATGGTACATTATTCATAAAGATAAAGATGGTCAAAAAAGAGAAGATGAATTATGTAAAGAGTTATATACACGATTATATGAAGAAATGACTGAATCACTCAATCTTTGTTTTACTGGCCAAATATCACGTATTGTGAATGCGTTAGTTGGTTATGGTATTCACGAAGATATTTTTATTGGAATAAGTGATAAAGAAGGAACATTAAATCAAATAAATGTAATTGTAAAAAAGATTATGGATAAAGAAATTGAAAAAGCGGAAGGTAGAAAAATAGTTGAAGATTTATGTAAAAGTGCAGAATTGTCAAATGATGAAACTGGAGCATGGCTTGAAGCAATTGATGATTTAGAGTAAGAAACCTTTTTTATAATAAGTGGTTTAACGTTTTTTCGTAAATATTTTTAATGATTTAAATGAATATAAAGGAGTTATAATATGATAAATTATTATAGAAAAAAAATGAAAGAAGGTTTTATTTATTTAATAAGATTACGTGAATTCATATTATTAAATTTATTTATCAATAAAGTAGGATTATGTGAAAGAAGTGACCCATTTATGAGATTAAATAATTATGATACAGGTAGTGAATTATATACATATTTTTATGTTAAAAATGCTAAATATTATGAGAAAATAATTATTGATATTTTATTAAAATTTGAAAATAATAAAAATATACAAAAAATATATGGGGATGAATATTTTACTGTAGATTATAAAAATATTATATATTTAATAAAATCAATTATTGGTAACGATATAATTTATGAAATGAATATTGATGAAGATATTAAAAATAATAAACATAAAAAAATATCAATTTATTATGATAATTATCAAAATCAAAATATTTATAATTATGTAATAAATAAAGTTGGATTTTTTGAAAATACATATAAAAATAGACTTAGTAATTTTTATAATATTTATTGTAACAATAATTATAAAAAATCAAATATTATTATTGATTTTATTCATAATAATATGATATGTAATTATAATTATAGTAATGAAGAACTTAATATTGTAATTAAAGATTATATGAATTATAACAACAGTTTAGATAAATATTTTGTAAAAGATAAAAAAAATATAAATAAAATAAATGAATCTGAAACAAATGAATTTGAAATAAATGAATCTAAAATAAATGAATCTGAAACAAATGAATCTGAAACAAATGAATCTGAAATAACTGAAAATGAAATAACTGAAAATGAAATAACTGAAAATGAAATAACTGAAAATAAAATAACTGAAAATGAAATAACTGAAAATGAAATAATTGAAAATGAAATAACTGAAAATGAAATAACTGAAAATGAAATAACTGAAAATGAAATAACTGAAAATGAAATAACTGAAAATGAAATAACTGAAAATGAAATAACTGAAAATGAAATA
>JACCED010440857.1_pt1 | contig 11400 bp, 14 predicted proteins | sample 7455021 | NCBI WGS metagenome assembly JACCED01 (sample SAMN15323456, study PRJNA562643) | freshwater metagenome | isolation source: river surface water | place: USA:Blue River Watershed | collected 2017-08-19
CCGCGACGACAGCGCGCGGCAGCACTAAACTCAACCCCGCTCTGCGTGCAGCCCCAACGCCCCGCGCCCTCCCCCCGTCCTCTGTCCTCCGTCCTCCGCCCTCCGTCCTCAGTCTCCCGCCCCGCCCGCCATCGCGCGGCCGGCGTGCCAGCCGGTCGTCCACGCCGCTTGGAAATTGAAGCCGCCCGTCACGCCGTCGACGTCGAGCATCTCGCCGGCGAAGTGCAGGCCGGGCACGAGGCGGCTTTCCATCGTCTTGAAATCCACTTCGCCGAGCCGCACGCCGCCGCAGGTGACGAACTCGTCCTTGAACAAACTCTTCCCGCTCACCGCGAATTCGCCCTCGGTCACCTGCGCCGCGAGCGCGCGGAGCGCGGCGTTGCCGAGCGTCGTCCACGGCGCGGTCGGCGCGATGCCGGCCGCCGCCACGAGGCGCTCCCACAGCCGCAGCGGCACGCCGAACGGGCAGAACGTCGTGACCTGCTTGCGCGGCTCGGCGGCGCGCACGCGTTCGAGTTCGGCGCGCGCGGTCTCGACGTTGAACTTCGGCGCCCAGTTCACGCGCAGCGCGAACTTGTAGTCGCGCTCCGCCAGCGAACGCGCGCCCCACGCGGAGATCTTCAACACCGCCGGACCGCTCAGGCCCCAGTGCGTGACGAGCATCGGCCCGTGCTCCTTCAACGGCGTGCCGACGACGGCCGTGGCGGCGTCCTCGACGGAGACGCCGGCGAGATCCTTCAGACGCGGGTCGTCGATGTGGAAGGTGAACAGCGACGGCACCGGCGTCTCGATCGTGTGCCCGAGCGTGCGCGCGATGGCGAAGCCCGCGCTGGCCTTGTTGCCGCCGGTGGCGAGCAGCAAGCGGTCGGTCGTGACGACTTCGCCGGTCGTCAGCTCGAGGCGGAAACCCGCGCCCGCACCGAGGCGCTCGGCGTTTTTCACGCCGCATTGGGTCCGGATCACGACGCCCGCGCGACGCGCGGCGGCGAGCAGGCAGTCGACGATCGTCTGCGAGTCGTCGGTCGTGGGGAACATGCGACCGTCCTCCTCGACCTTCAGCGCCACGCCGCGCTCCTCGAACCACGCGATGGTGTCGCGCGGCTGGAAACGGCTGAAGGCGCCGGTGAGTTCACGGCCGCCGCGCGGGTAGCGCTTCACCAGATCGCGCGGTTCGAAGCAGGCGTGCGTGACGTTGCAGCGTCCGCCGCCGGACACCTTCACCTTGGCGAGGAGGTGAGCCGTGGCCTCGTAAAGCGTGACGCGCGCGGCGGGATTCGCCTCGGCGCACGCGATGGCGCCGAAGAATCCGGCCGCCCCGCCGCCGACCACGCTGACCTGCCGCTCGTTCATCGTCCGGCGAGCGTGCGCCGCGCCGGGAGCCGGTCAGCAAAAAAGAGCGCCGCGGCCCATATCCCCCGGGCCGCGGCGCGCTAGCACACTATGCAACCAAGCAACGTTGCAAAATCACTCGCCCTTCGGCGGGGGCGGGCCGTCGTGGCCGGGGCCTTCGTCGCCCTTGCCGCCGCGGCGTTCCTTCATGCGGTCGCGCGCTTTCTCGCGCATGGCCTTGGCCTTCTCGCGCTGTTCGGGCGTGAGGACGGCTTCGACCTTGGCTTGGCGCTCCTTGTTGAGGGCCTGGGCCTTTTCACGGCGCTGCTCCTGGCTGAGCGTCGCGTCGTCGCGGAGGGCTTCCATCTGCGGGCGGTAGGAGTCGTTGATGGCCTTGATCTGGGTCTGCTGCTCGGCGGTGAGGCCGAGTTCCTTCGCGGCGCGCTCACCGAGGAGTTCCATGCCGGGGCGCGGACCGCGTTGGCCCTTGCCTTCGCCTTTGCCTTCTTGAGCGGACAGATTCGGGACGAACAAAGCGGCTGCGAGTGCGACCGCGACGATGATGATTTCCTTGGAACGTTTCATGATGGTTTGAGCTGAGAATGGACTGCGTCGGACAGGGAGCATGACGCCCGGCGCGCGGCGGCGTTTCACCGGACCGCGACTTTTTCCGCGCCAAAAAATCGCCCGCCCGCGTAACCGCCCCCGCCGGTCCGGCGTAGCCACGCGGGCGTTGCGGCCGGCGCGGAATCGCCTTTGGTGACGCCGTGGAGTTCGCCCAACTCAGTCACATCGCCCGGCAAGTCGTCACCGCCGCCCAACGCCGTCTCCCCCCGGAGATCCGTCCGCTGGCGGAAGCCGTGCCGGTGTGTTGCGAGCCGTGGCCCAACGACGCCATCCTCGACGAAGGCTGGGAGCCGGACATCCTCGGGCTGTTCGTCGGCCACGAGCACGGCGGCGAACACCACCCGGACTCCGCGCCGTTGCCACCGCAGATCCTGCTCTTCTTGGAGAACATCTGGGACTACGCCGAGGGCGACGAGGCGATCTACCGCGACGAAGTCCGCCTCACCTACCTGCACGAACTCGGCCACTACCTCGGCTGGGACGAGGAGGAAGTCGCCCGCCGCGGCCTCGAGTGACCCGGCCACCCCACCCCGCCACCCCGGGCAAAACGGCCCCCGGCCCGAGGGAACAAGTCCCACTCTTCGCTTTCATTCCCCAGACGATTCTGCTTATTCCGTCCTTTAACCCGCTCGCCAAAGCCGCTTGGCTGGCCCCGACCAACATGAAGAAGTTTCTCACCGCCTTTCTCGCCCTCGCCGCCGTTTCGCTGGCCACGCTGCCGGCTCGCGCCGCCACGCCCGAAGTGAAGCGCGAGACGCTCGTCGAGCGCCTCGATACCTGCGAGGCCATCCTCCAGGACCTCCAGTCGAGCACCAAGACCGCCATCCCGGCCGAAGTCCTCCGCCGCGCGCAGGGCCTCGTCATCGTCAACCAGGTGCAGGCCGGCCTCTTCCTCGGCATCAAGGACGGCTACGCCGTCGCCCTCGTCCGCCGCCCGAACGGCAAGTGGTCCATCCCCGTTTTCCTCCGCGCCGGTGAAGCCTCCTTCGGCCTCCAGGCCGGCGTGAAGGCCGTCAACACGGTCCTCGTCGTCATGGACGAGCCCACCGCCCGCCTCATCCTCAAGAGCCGTTTCAACTTCGGCGCCGAGGCCAAGGTCCAAGCCGGTGTCCGCGGCGGCGAGCGCGAAGCCGTCAACAAGCAGATCGTCGAAGGCGCCAACGTCCTCGCCTACTCGCTCCAGGAAGGCTACTACCTCGGCGCGGCCATCAAGACCGGCTTCATGCAGCCCAACGAGTCGGCGAACAAGCTGTTCTACAACACCAACCACCGCACGCCCGAGCTGCTCTTCAGCGACTGGGTCACGCCGCCGACCGAGACGCGTTTCATCATGGAATACGTCACGCGCCTCACGCAGTGAGCCGCCCCCGCTGAGGCCGCCCGCACCACGGAAAATCCTCGCGCAACACGCACAGCGCCACGCGCCACGCAATCGCCCGAACCCGCTCCCTGTTTCCCGAACCCGCCGCTCCCCGCGGCGGGTTTTCTGTTTCTGGAGGGCGACGCTCCGTCGTCGCCGCGAGCGGCACCGTGCCGCGCCGTTTACCGGCAAAGTAACCTAATAGGTTACCGCCCGCGGGACGCCTTGGCTTTCGCCTTCACCTTGGCCTTCACCGCGCCGCGCTTCGGCCGCTTCGCGTGCTGCACCTCGCGGACGTAATTCACGAGCTCGGTCAAAACCGTTTCGGCAACCTTGTGCTGCACCGACGTGCGGCGCTCGCCGCGGACCTCGACGCAACCGGAAATCACCACGGCGCCACCGCCGCCTTGCCGGTGACAGATCGCCCACCACGCCATCGGCACCTTGACGCCGTCCGCCGGCGACGGCTCCGCGTAGCCGGTCGTGGCCACCGCGAAATCCGTGCCGAACAACCGCCCCACGCCGAGCGCCATCTCCACCGCCACCTGTTGCGACACGCAGTTGGAGCGGCGCGCCGGCGCGCGCCTCACGCCGAGGAGCTTAACTTTCTCGTCGAGCGTGTAGGCCGTCAGGCCGCCGCGGAAATACTCCGAGGCGCCGGAGACCGACGTGATCATCGCCTGCACATGGCCGCCGGTGAGGCTCTCCGCGACGGACAGCGTGAGTTCGGACGGGGCTTGGAGGAGTTGCTTGAGTTCAAGGGCAGCGCTCATGGCTCGCAGTCTGCGCAAGCTCCGCGCCGTCGCAAGGCCGTGCGCGGCTCTTCGGGAAATTCCCGCGGGATTCCACGCTGCTAGCTCGCGTCGCGCCGCCGCTCCCGCCGCAGGCGCCAGCGCTGCCCCTTCGCGACGATGAAGCCGACGCATTCCGGCGCGCCGCAACGGCACCGGTGGTTGCGGCCTTCACTGAGCGAGAAACCGTAGTCGTAGGTCAGCTCCTCGCCGGGCGCGATGTCGCGCCGCGCCACGATCCAGATCCGCCCGCGGTCATCCTCCGAATCGCAATTGGGCGCGCAGGAATGGTTGATCCGCCGCGCCGGATTCCACGGCACGTCGCCATCGATGTCGTGCCGCTTCGTGACCTCGAAGATGTAGACGCACCCGTCGCCGCCCGCCGCGAGCCGCGCCCGCCGGGCCTCGTCGCGCCGGAGCGCCTCCGCCTTCGTGATGCGCTCGCCGACGTATTCGATGAGGCGCTCGCCCTGCGGGATGAAATCCTTCGCGAACACGCCCCAGCCGTGCACGCCGGACCGCGCCAGCCGCAAACTCGCCGGCAAGCGCGGCGTCTGCCGTTTCGAACGCGCGCGCTTCACTTCAGCTCGAGCCCCACCGGACAATGGTCGCTGCCCAGCACATGCGGCTCGATCCACGCGCGCTTGAGGCGGGATTGGAGCGCGCCGGAGGCCATCACGTAGTCGATGCGCCAGCCGACGTTCTTCTCGCGGGCGCCGGCGCGATAGGTCCACCACGAGTAATGGCCGCCACTTTTCTCGAATTGCCGGAACGTGTCGATGAAACCCGCCGCGAGATAGTCCCGGAAACCCGCGCGCTCCTCGTCCGAGAATCCGGGATTGCCGACGTTCTCCTTTGGACGCGCGAGGTCGATTTCCTCGTGCGCGACGTTGAGGTCGCCGCAGAAAAGCACGGGCTTCTTCTTCTCGAGCTTCTTCGCGTGGGCCAGCAGCGCGCGGTCCCAGGCTTGGCGAAAGTCGATCCGCGCCAGTTCAGGCTGCGCGTTGGGCACGTAGACGCCGACGACGTAGCAGTCGGCGAATTCCGCCGTGATGGCGCGCCCCTCGGCGTCGTGGTCGGGCGAACCGAGGCCGAGCGTGACGCTGAGCGGCTTCGTCTTCGCGAAGAGCGCGGTGCCGCTGTAGCCCTTTTTCTGCGCGGCGTTCCAGATCATCTCGTAACCCTTCGGCCACGCGACGCCCTGCACGTCACCGGGCAGCGCCTTCACCTCCTGCAGGCAGATGACGTCGGCCCGCGCGGCGTTCATCCAGTCGAGCAGGCCCTTGCCGAGCGCGGCGCGCACACCGTTGACGTTCCATGAGAGGAGTTTCATGCGCGCCGATTCCGCCGCGCCGCCGCGCGAAGGCAAGCGCGCGTCCGCGACGCAAAAAAACACGGGCCGCCTCTCGTGTGGAAAGGCGGCCCGTGGGGGAAGGGGTCACTGCTTGGCGACCCAGCCTGATCCTTTGCTTTCACCGATCGTGAACGGCAGCGTCACGCGCGTGCGCACGACCTGACCGTCCCGGAGCAGCGGCTTGAACTTCCACTGCTCGACGGCGCGGCTCAACTGCAGCACGAGGCTGCGGTCGGCTTCGACCGGCGCCATGATGTCCCGCGGCGAACCGTCGGCATCGATCACGAAGCTGAGCTTCACGATCTCGCCTTCATGCCCGGGCTCGATCACCGGTCGGACGACCGCGATCGGCACGGGCACGTCGGTGCGTCCGCTGTAGGACTCGACGTAAGCCGCCTCGTTCGACGGCGCGCTGTAGGCGGCCGGGACGAGGAAGCTGGTGAACAGGATCATTTTGATGACGTGTTTCATGTTTCTTTCGTGGTTGCGCGCGGGACAATCCCGCGCGCCTTCGCGGCCCCGCCGATCCGGCGGCAGCAGCGAAATCGCGTGTTTGGGGACGCGGGGTGGCAGCGACGTCATCACTCTGTCGGCTGGGAAAGAACGGCGCCGAAGCGCACGGGAGGAAATGCAGCCGCCGTGCCAACGGCCGGTGACGACTGTGTGCCGACCTCGGGGAAACTCCGCGGCCTGGGCGCTCTTTTGTGTCATCAGTCGCGCGAATTTTCGCTCGGCAACGCGCCGTGCGCCGCGCCACGTTCGAGGCGATGTCCGTTCCCGTTCCGCGCGAATCCGCTCCGAGTTGCACGCTCGAGATCAAGGCCGTGCCCAACGCGCCGCGCAGCGAAGTCGTGGGCTGGCTCGGCGCCGCGCTCAAGGTGAAGGTCCACGCGCCCGCGCTCGAGGGCCGCGCCAACGACGAGCTGTGCTCCTTCCTCGCCGACGCGCTCGACGTGCCGCGCCGGAACGTGACGCTGCTGCGCGGCGACACGTCGCGGCAGAAACTGGTGCGCGTCGACGGCCTCACGCTCGACGACGCAAAGCGCCGCCTCGGCGTGTGAGCGGACGCGCCACGCTGGCGGAAGGAACCGCGGCAGGCCCGGCGCGATGCCGCCACATTTTCTGTGGGCGGGGTGCCCTCACCCCGCGAGTTTCCACACTCGCAGCCGACACTCCGCCGGGTGAGGGCACCCGGCCCACAGCTTCCCAAACTCCTCGAGCCCCGGCTTGCAGCGCGCGCCCAGAAGCCAGCGCCTCGTGCCGCTCAGCGCGCGAGCGCCGGGTAATCCGTGTAGCCCTGCGGGCCGGGCGAGTAGAGCGTCGCCATGTTGACCTGATTGAGCGGTGCGTTCTGCGCGAAGCGCTCGGGCAGATCCGGATTCGCGATGTAAGGCATGCCGAAGGCGACGGCGTCGGCGAGGCCGCTGCGCACGTCCGCTTCCGCGGCGTCGCGCGTGTAGCCGCCGTTGCGGATGAGCGCGCCGTGGAAGTGCTGGCGCGCGAGGCGGGCGAGTTCGACCTCGGCGGGCAGATCATGCTGCGCCGCGCGCAGGTGCAGGAACGCCACGCCGCGCGCCTGCAGGCCGCGGGCGACGTGCTCGACGAGCGCCGGCGCGTTGCTGTCCGCCATGTCGTTGAACGCCACGAGCGGCGAGATGCGCACGCCGACGCGCGCCGCGCCCCAGACGCCGATCACGGCGTCGGTGATCTCGAAGAGCAGGCGCGCGCGGTTCTCGAGCGAGCCGCCGTAGCGGTCCGTGCGGTCGTTCACGCCGTCGCGCAGGAATTGGTCGATGAGGTAGCCGTGTGCGCCGTGGATCTCGATGCCGTCGAAGCCCGCGGCCTTCGCGTGCACCGCCCCTTGGCGGAACAGCTCGACGTAGCCGGCGATCTCCTCGGTGCGCAGCGGACGCGGCGTCGGATACGGCTGCTTGCCGGAGGGCGTGTGGATGTGGTCGTTGCGGATCGGCTTGTTCGACGACGACACGGGCTGACGGCCGCCGTTGAGGTCCTGGTGCGTCGCGCGGCCCGGATGCCAGAGCTGGAGGATGATGCGGCCGCCGGCGGCATGCACGGCGTCGGTGACTTTCTTCCAACCGGCCGCGTGCGCGTCGCTGTAGATGCCCGGCTCGAGGCCGAAGGCCCGCGCGTTCCCGTCCACCATCGTCGCCTCCGCGATCAGCAAGCCGCTCGAGGCGCGCTGGCGGTAGTGCTCGGCGATCAAGTCACCGGCCACGTGGTTCTCATCCGCGCGCACCCGGGTGAGGGGCGCCATGAAAACACGATTCTTGAGCGAGAGGTCACCGATCTGGATGGGCGTGAGCAGCTGCATACGGGCAAAGCTTGGCCAAACCCGCGGAAAAAACAACCGGCCGCTCGCTTACATCGTTGCCGAAACTCGCGTCAGCCGGTGGAAGCGCCAGCCGAGCAGCAACGCGGAGCAACCCAACCCGAGCGCGAGGCCGACCCACACGCCCGTCGCACCGAGCGGGGAATGAAACGCCAGCGCGTAGCCACCGGGCAGCGCGACAATCCAATAGGCCACGAACGTCAGCACCGTCGGCACCTTCACGTCGCCGATGCCCCGCAACGCGCCCGCGCCGATCACCTGCCCGCCGTCGAACACCTGGAACAGCGCCGCGACCGCGAGGAGCTTGGCCGCGAGCGCGACGACTTCCGCCTCCGGCGTGAAACCCCGCGCCAGCACCGGGCCGCCGAAGGCGAATCCGATCCCGAACAGACCCATGACCGCGAAGCCCGCCGCCAACGCCCCGAAGCCGATCGCGCGCCGCGCCTCGAGCCGCCCCTCGCCCACCACCTTGGCCAGACGCACGCTGACCGCCGACGAGAGACCGAGCGCGAACATGAACGTGAACGCCGCGCAACTCAGCGCGATCTGGTGCGCCGCGAGCGGCACCGTGCCGAGCCAGCCCATCATGAACGCCGCCGCGGAAAACGCCCCGACCTCGAACAGCCATTGCCCGGCCGCCGGCACGCCGATGTGCAGCATCTCGCGGAACCGCGCCCCGCTCCACGGCGCACGCCAGCCCGCGTTCTCCGCCGCACCGGGCAGCTCCGCGCGCACATCGGCCTTGCGCCGCAACCACCACGCGAGCAACGCCAGCGCCGCCGCGCGCGCGAGCAGCGTCGCGAAACCCGCTCCGGCCAAGCCCCACGCGGGCGCACCGAAGTGGCCGTAGATGAAGATCCAGTTCAGCCCGGCGTTCAGCCCGACGCAGCCGAGCAAGATCACCATCGGCGCCCACGGATGCCCGAGCGCTTCGCTGAATTGCTTCAACACTTGGAAGAAAAACGCCGGCACCATCGAGAGCGCAAGGAGGGCGAAATACGGCCCGACCTCCGCGACGACTTCCGCCGGTTGCCCGAACCGGTGCAGCTGCGTGCCGCACAGGGCGAGCAACGCGAGTCCCACCACGCTCAACACCGACGCCAGCGCGACGCCGTGCCGCAGATACTCGGCGCACTCGCGCGGCTCCTTGGCCCCGTGCGCCCGCGCCGTGAGCACCGCCACCGGCAGCAGCAGGCCGAAGCCGACGATCATCACGAGGTTCACGACGCCGTTGGCGAAGGCCGAGGCGGCGAGCGGCACTTTGCCGACTTGCCCGATCATCACGCTGTCCGTGATGCCCATCAGCATCTGCCCGACCTGCCCGACCACGATCGGCAACGCCAACGCCAGCGTGGCGCGGAGCTCGGTGGAGAATTTCACGGGCGCGGACATGGCGGTGCGGCCGGCCATCGTCGCGGCGGACCCGCATCGTGCAACGCGTTTCGTGTTCGCCCTCCGGCCCGGGGACCGCGAGCGTGCGCGCCGTGTCTGCGTTCGCGCTCGCCCTCGTCCTCGCCGCCGCCGTCTGCCACGCGACGTGGAACTTCGCGGCCAAACGCTCCGGCGGCGGCCTGCCGTTCGTGTGGCTGACGGGACTGGTGTCGTTCGCGTTCTACGTCCCCGCCGTGGCGGCCTACGCGGCGTGGCAACCGCTCACGCTGCCCGCCGGCGCTGGGTGGGTCATCCTCGGCAGCGGCCTGATCAAGACCGGCTACGCGCTCCTGCTGCAGCTCGGTTACCAGCACGGCGATTTCTCGCTCATCTACCCGCTCGCACGCGGCACCGGGCCGCTGCTCGCGACCGTGACCGCCATCGCCGTCTTCGGCGAACGCCCCACGCCGCTCGCGCTCGCCGGCGGCGCGTTGATCATCGCGAGCGTCTTCGCGCTGACCGGCGGCGCGAAACTCCTGCACGCCGACCGCGCTCACCTGCGCCAAGGCTTGCTCTACGGTTTTCTCTGCGGCTGCTGCATCGCGGGCTACACCGTGTGGGACCAACAGGCCGTGTCGCGCCTCGGGCTGTCGCCGCCGCTCTACGACGGCGGCACGCAACTCGTGATGTGCCTCGTGCTCACGCCGTTCGCGCTGCGCCGCCTGCCGGAGGTCCGCGCGGCGTGGCGTGACCACCGGGGCAAGGTCGCGACCGTGGCGTTCCTCGGCCCGACCGCCTACGTGCTCGTCCTGTTCGCGATGCAGACGACGCCCGTCAGCTACGTCGCTCCGGCGCGCGAGGTGAGCATTTTGATCGGCACGTTCCTCGGGGCGAAGCTGCTCGGCGAAGCCGACGCCGCCCGCCGCCTCGCCGCCGCCGCCGCGATGGTCGCGGGCGTGATTGCTCTGGCGCTCGGGTGAGCCGCGCCTAGGTTTCGCCCGTGCGTCGCTCCAAGGAAATCGTCGTGCTGCTCGTGCTGTTCGCCGCGCTGTCGGTCTTCGTGCTCTGGTATGTCGGCCAGCGCCGCGCCGAGAACCGCGCCCGCGCGAAAGATCCGGCCGCGCGCCGCGACCTCGGCCCCGTGCGCGCCGACGCGACCGCGCCGGTCGTCGACCTGCGCGAGACCGAGCGCAAGACCATCGATTTCTCCAGCGGCCAGCCGGTCGTGAAGGACAGCGCCGCCGATCGCGCCGCGCTCGAACAAGGCCTCAAGGAGATCGAGGAGGCGCGGAAGAACGTGACGTTCGAGGCGACCGCCCCGAAGACCGAACCCAAGAAACCCTGACCGACCATGCTGCGCGGCCAGTTCGAACTGCCCATCTACTTCGACCTCGGAGCGACGTTCCTCTTCGCCCTCACCGGCGCGCTCGCGGGCGTGAAGCGCGGCTACGACATCGTGGGCGTGCTGGCGCTGGCGCTCGTCACCGGTCTCGGCGGCGGCCTGATCCGCGACGGCCTTTTCCTGCAGACGGAGATCTCCCCGCTGCTCACCAACCCGGCCTACCTCTACGCGCTCGCGCCGGCGGTCGTGGTCGGCGCGTTCTTCGGGTCGCGCATCCACCATTTCCGCCGCGTCATCGCCATCATCGACGCGCTCGGCCTCGGGGCCTACGCGGCCTTCGGCGTGCAGAAGGCGCTGCTCTTCGGCCTGCCGGTGCCGGCGTCGATCTTCATCGGCACGGTGGCGGCGGTGGGCGGCGGCATCTTGCGCGACCTCATCACCAACGAGGAACCGCAGGTGTTCAAGCCGGGCCAGTTCTACCTGCTCACGGCCGTGGCGGGCGCGGTGACGTTCGTGGTGTGCAGCATCACCTTCGAGCTCTCGGCCAACACGTCCGCGATCGCCGCGGTGGCGCTGACGTTCATCTTCCGCGCGCACACGAGCGTCTTCAACTGGCGCACGGCGCCGATGTCGTCCGGCCGCGTGTTCGAGGGCGACGACGACGTCCCGACGCCCCGCGCCTGATCGGCGCCTCGCCGCCATGCCCCGTTACGTCCTCGCGCTCGACCAAGGCACCACGTCGTCCCGCGCGCTCGTCTTCGACCGCCGCGGCCGGCCGCACGGCGTGGCGCAGCAGGAGTTCAAGCAACACTTCCCGCGTCCGGGCTGGGTCGAGCACGACGCCCACGACCTCTGGGAAACCACGCGCCTCACCGC
>JACCED010274230.1_pt1 | contig 11396 bp, 6 predicted proteins | sample 7455021 | NCBI WGS metagenome assembly JACCED01 (sample SAMN15323456, study PRJNA562643) | freshwater metagenome | isolation source: river surface water | place: USA:Blue River Watershed | collected 2017-08-19
AAAGCACCTGACCTGAAAGCGTGGCCACCGACACCGGAGCGTCGCTCGGGCTCGTGATCCATTGTCCGCCCTGTGCCGGGTTAGGGAACCACGCACTGGCCAACGCGCCCTCGTCGAGGCCCACGGTCTGAAGCGACTTGGTCAACGTGTCTTTGCCGCCACAAGAATTGGTCGCAATCAGCGTTACGTTGTAGAAGAGGCCGGGCACCCCATAGACTTTAATCGGATTGGCGCCGCTGCCGGTTGTTCCGTCGCCGTACAGCCACTGGAAGCTCACCGCGTCGGCGCTGGACCACGGGGTGGCATTGAACTGCACGCGCATTCCGGCTCCGCCCGACGAAAGGATTTGGGCCGTCCATTCCGCCGTGGGCTTGCTACAGGTCGTCACGACTTGGCTAGACGTGATCGTGTCGCCACAGATGTTGTAGGACCGCATGATAACGGTGTAGGAACCCGAACCCGCGTAGGTGTGGCTGGGGTTGGATCCGCTGCCTTGATTGCCGTCCCCAAAATCCCAAAGCTGGCCCGCGGAGTTGACGGCGAGGCTGGAGAAGGTCACCGTATTCCCGTTCACGGTGTGGCTGAATCCGCCACCGAGGGGGGCACAAATGTTTATGGTTACCTGAGTCGTGTCGGAGCGACCACAGAAGTTTGTGGCAATCAGGCTAAGGGTGAAGCTTCCCGTTCCCGAAACCGAGATGGTCGAGGAACCGCCTGTTCGGGTCGCCACGATGCCGCCGCTGGAATTGAGCAGGGTCCATGCGTAGTTCGTCGTCGCCGAAATATTCTGGGCGTTCATGATGAGGTTTCCGCCGACCACGGCATAGGTAAAGTTGGCAGATACTGCGGGGCAGGGTTGGGTAGTAAACGCCAAGGGTCCGATCCACGAACTGGCCAATCCCACGGCCGCACAGGTGTCTTTGAGGTACACGTGGTAGGTTGTGTTCGCCGTCAATCCCGTCAAGATGTGTGGGGTGGTGATGCCTGTGCCCACAACCGCTGCGTTACTGGGCACGAAGCCGGCCGCACCAAGGGCGATGCGGGTACTGCCTCCGCCCGCCGTGAAGCCGATTTGAGCGGTGGTGACCGTGACGCCCGAGGCGCTCAGCGCTGAAGGCGCACTGCACGACGGAAGCGGTGCTTCGACTACCGCGAACTCGTCAAGACCAATTTCAGCGTAGCCGGGGGTGCTCGTCTTTTCGCCGCGGAACCGGAAGCGGAGGGTCTTATCAGCGTAGGCGGGGAGCTGAAGTTCATGCAGGGTCCACGCGGCAGTTACCGAAGACTGGTTGCCCACGGGAACGACCAAAATGCTCTGCCAGCCAGCCCCGGAATCCACAAACACCTGAAGCTTGTCGATCGTTCCGGCAAACAAGTGGCTCGAAAAGCGCAGCATGGGCACGTTCAGCGGAGTGGTATTGATCCACGGTGAGGTAACGGTGGCTTGGGTGACAGCGTTGCTTCCAAATCCACTGGTAAACAGGTATTTACCCCCATTGACACCTTGGTTGGGTCCCGTATTAAAGGCCTGCATTGGGCCTTGGCCGACGGTCCAGAAAAAGTCGGTCGCGTCGGTCCCGGCAGATCGGCTCCAGCACGGTGAAATGCTTCCTGCCAAATTGGGCCATACCCCCACGGTCCATGCGGCCGATTGGAAGGTTTCGCTGTAGGGCGCATTGAACGTGGTGCAGGTGGTGGTGCCACTTACTGGAGTGCTCCAAGCGCTTACGCTGGTCGGCCCGCACGTGTCCTTTACATAAAACTGGTAGGTGGTGCTCGGAGCTAATCCGCTCACGGTGAAGGGATTGCTCGTGGCCACTACCCGCGTTCCGGCAAGCGAAGGGTTGAAGCCAACGGGGCCGTACTTGATGACCCAGGGGCTGCTTCCGACGGTCCAGCTGAGGGTTGCGCTGCTGCTGTTCGTGGTCGTAACCGCCACATTTTGAGGCTTAGGGCACGTGGGTGTAGCGTGGATGTCAATGTCGTCAATGGCGGACTGGGCGAGTGCAGCGAAGTTGCCCGTGGCGTTGCCCGTCCAGCGAAGGCGCACCTTTTTGTTGGCAAAGGCGGCCAAGCTCACCGTTACTTCGGTCCAGGGATCGGTTTGGGCGGTCTGGATTTGGCCGGTACTAGACCACACTTGGGTGAATACCCCCGCAGTGTCTTCCACGTGAAGCTGGGTTCCGGCAATTTGGGAACCATAAGCGTGGTACCAAAACGTGAGTTCGGGCACGGCAATGGGGCTTAAGTTGATCCACGGCGTTTTGAAGGTGCCCGAAGTGCCGTTGGTGAACCCGACCGACTCGAGGAACACAAACTTGCCGTTGGTCGAAGTACCGTGGTCTTCGCTCGGGCCCGTGTTGAACGAGCTGAATTGGGGCGGGCCCACGAGGTAAGTCATCCCGGTAGTGGTCGGACGATCCCAGCAGCTTGGCCAAGTTCCGGGCTGATTGAATGCCGGCACGATCCATGAAAAGCCGTCGAAACTCTCGCTCCATGGCGCCGAAACCGCAAGGCAGCCCGTAGTGAATTGAACCGGCCCTACCCAATTACTAAATGAGGTTGCGCTGCAAGAATCGCGCACCCAAGCTTCGTAGGTAGTGTTCGGAGTTAGTCCGGTCAACGTAGTGCTGGTCCCACTAAAGCGCTTGATGCTGCCATTGCCCGCGCCGGTGCCCACGGCGCCGTACGAAAGTTGGTGGTGGGTAGAGGCGCCGTTTACGAGTCCTGCAACGACGGAGGTGGCTTGAATTCCACTGAAATTGAGGTTGGACGGCGCTACACAACCCGTGGCTTGACCGACCCGAATGTCGTCGAGCGCAACCCGAGCAAGTGAGGGGAACGTGAACGACGACTTAGCTACAAACCGCACGGTCACGGTTTGGTTGACAAACATGGTGAGCGGGTATACTTGCTGAACCCAAGGACTGGTTTTTGCTGAAAACTGCGTTGGGTTCGCCGGAATTGCGCCCAAGCGCACCCAAGTGGGGTTACCCACGGCACTTGCTTCGACAATCAACGAGTCAATTTGGTTGCCGTACATGTGGTACCAAAACTCGACCACGGGAACGGTGGCGCCGGTTAAGTTGATTTGGGGCGTGCGGATGATGGCTGACGTATTGCCCGAAAGCGTGCCAAAACGGTCGGCGAATAGGTACTTGCTTCGGCCAGAGTGGTCGCTCTGTGGGCCGGTTTGGGGCAAGGACTGAAATGGGGGTGCAGAGACCCAAGCGTATCCTTCTAATGGCGATGCAATCCAGCCACACATGTAGCCACCTTGGCCGTTGAACGAAGTGCGCGGAGTGAAAAAGATTTGGTCGAAGTTCTCAAACCACGGAATGCTGGCGGGACTTTGGCAGGTTGTCGCGTAGCCGACGTAGGAACTCCAGTTGCTTTTGTTCCCGTTGGCGCAGCTGTCGCGCACATAAAAATCGTAGCCCGTAGAGCCCGACAAGCTACTGACGACGTACGAATTTCCCGAAAACCAAGGAGTCAATGTTCCGCTTCCGGGCGTGAAGCCAAGTGGACCGTATTCGAGCCGATGAAAAGGTGCCGCTGAGCCTGTCGACACCGTGATACTGTTCGCAGTCCGCGTCACCAAACTCAGGCTGGGCGTGGTCGAACAGGGCTGCGCAAAAGCGCTAGAGCCCACAAGTGTGAGTAGGGCAATCAAAAAACGGATTCGCATACGGTACAAAAATCGGGTTAAAACATCAAAAAACGCTTTCTGGACCGCCAAACTAGGGTTCCGCTGAACCACCGAAGCCTTCGCTCCGATTTTCGGATTTCTTATCTTTGGTCTGTGCGTACAATGGTTTTTTTGTGGATATCGACGGTCTGGATACTACGTCTGGCGGATCCCATTGTTCACAGTGTACTGCACGACCACCACGAGCATTGCGTTGAAGAGGGGGTACACCTGCACGAGTCTGACGAGCTGTGCACTTGGTCCGATCCGGCGACCGGGCATGCCACACCGTCAATTGCGTGCACCTGGTCATGGGTTAAGATAGCCCACCCCGACAAGGTGGCCACCCCTTTTGTCGTTTCGGAGCGGGACGGACTCTCGCTATTGGTACGCGACCGTGGACCACCCAGCTTAGTTTGACATTGCCCGGAGCCTCGCTCCGCTTTTTAGGTCGAACTAAGCATTTACTTCATGAAAAAGATGTTAATGGGCTTTGCCGCGGCCCTGCCCCTCATGCTTTGGGGTCAACGCGACACAAATACCGTCATTGAACTCGGCGAGGCCTCGGTGGAGGCTCGCCGTGATAATCCTTCTGCGTACTCCACCCAAGTTCTAGCGATTCCGGTCCGCACCTTGGCGGACCAGGGTCCGTCGGCGATGCTTCAGCTCAGCCGCCAGGCCCCGGCGCTTCAGTTGGCGAGCGTGGGCGGCCACACCGTTAAACCCATCTTGCGCGGACTGGGCGGGTACCGCGTGGTCACGGCCTACCAAGGCTGGCGCTACGACAACATGCAGGGCGGAGCGGACCACGGCCTCGACTTCCCGTTGCTCGGGGTGGACCACGTTGAAGTCATGCTTGGGCCCAATGCGCTGGCCCTTGGAACCGACGCCATGGCCGGCGTGCTCTACTTCAGCGACCTGAGGCCGCGTTCCGTAGGCCGCCAGCAGGCATTGTCGGTGAACGCAGGCACCAACGGCATGCCCTGGAGCGGCCAGTACAGCCTGCACCGCAGCGGAACAGGGGTGTACTACCTCGGAGCCTACTCCGGCTTCAACCCCGAGTACCGGGACGGCCGCGGCGACACGGTACACGGAACGCATTCCCAAACGCGTTCGGTTCGGGCCCTTGGCACGTGGAACGTCGGAAAAACCCAGCACCGCCTCAAAATCACGGGGGTGCAGCGCCGATTCGGCTTGCCTGAGCAGGAACACGCCCCCGGCGAAGAACCCGACCACGAGCACGGCGACCAGTTCATTCAGGCTGGGCACCTCGCTTGGGAGGCCGAGCGAGCCCTCGGGGCTTGGACCCTTCGGGCGGTCACCGGACTGCAGACGTCGTTCCGCGCGGAATTTGAAGAAGCCCTCGAAGGCGATACCGCCCACGAGGACCATGCACACGTGGCTTTTTCGCTGCATTCTGCCTCGCAGACTACTACCTTAGACCGCCGGATGGGCGCGGGCCACCTCACGTTGGGCGCGCACCAGCAGCTCCGCGTGCTCCGAAACGATCCGAACGCCCACGAGTGGATTTACCCGAACGCCGAGCAGTTCCAGTCGGCGCTCTTCGCCCACTACAGCGTCGAAAAGGGTCGGTCAACCCGGTCTGCCGGCCTAAGGGGCGAAGTCGGGGCTTTTTCGGGCTACGCGGCGCTGCTCCGCTACGCCTACGCCATGTCGAAGCCACTGAGTGTTCAGGCTCGGATTTCCCACGGAACCCGCGGTCCGCAGCTCGAGGAACGCTTTGCCTACGGAACCCATATTGGCGCCGGGCGTTTTGAGGTGGGCGATGCCAATCTTCGCCCCGAGCAGCTTTGGAATGCGGACCTTGGCCTGAACTTCGAGCGAGGCCAGTTTGATGCCCAGCTCACCACCTTTTACCAGGCCTACCGGAACTTTATCTACCTCAATCCCAACGACAGTTCGGGATCCTGGCGCTTTTACTACGTGCAGGGCGGCGCGCGGGTTTACGGGGCTGAGGCGCGGGCGCACTGGCATCCGGTAGAGCGGTTCCACGTACACACCCAGGCCGCCGTGAGCGTGGGGGAGGATGCCGCCGGCAATCCGTTGCCGTTCATGGCTCCGGGCCGCTGGGGCGCCCATGCCGCCTACGACGTGCTTTCGAAGCAGCGCCTCCATGCCGAGCTGCACTACGACCATTATCTGGCCCAAAACCGGCTTTCGCCGACCGAAGAACAGTTCTTGGACGGGCCGACGCCTGCCTATGGCCTGTGGTCAGCCAGCCTCACTGGGGTGCTGAATCGCCAGGCGTCGTGGAGCCTTGAAGTGTTGAACGCAACCAACACGGCCTTTGCCCACCACCTGTCCATTGCCCGGGCCTTTGGGGTGCTTGAAGCGGGCCGCCAAGTGAGGGCCAGCCTCAGGTTTGCGTGGTAAAAAAACACGTTGTATCTTTGCATCGCTTTCTGAATCCAAATGCTCGAGGGGACCCAAAAAGTCCCCTCGACTGTTTTCTAAAGTTTTTTCTGATGACCCAAGCCGAACTGCAGCAACTCGTTGACGCCACCATCGAACCGATGGGTGCGTTTGCCGTTGAGGTGAGTCTGAGTGCGTCCAACGATATCAAAGTGCACGCCGACCTCAACGAAGGCCACATCACGTTGGCGCAGATCAAAACGATCAGCCGCGCAATTGAATCGGCATTGGGCGAAGCGTCAGAGAACTACGCCATTGAGGTGTCGTCGCCCGGCATGTTTAGTCCGTTTAAAGTGGACGCGCAGTACCGCAAGAACATTGGCCGCGAGGTCGTGGTCAAGCACGCAGACGGCATCAAAACCAAGGGCAAACTCGCCGCCTACGACGGCGTCGGCATTACGCTGGAGCGCACTGAGCGGGTCCCCAAGCCCGTGGGCAAAGGCAAAATCGACCAAATGGTCCAAACCCAAATCCCGCTGGCGGACATTGCCAGCATCACCCTCGACTTTAAATTCTAAGTTTCTCACCCTCAAGTAGCTATGGAAAACCTAGCCATCATCGAATCCTTCGGCGAGTTCAAAGACGAAAAGAGCATTGACCGCGTAACCCTCATGTCCTTCATCGAGGAGGCGTTCCGTGTGCAGATTCGCAAGAAGTACGGCACCGACGAGAACTTCGACGTGATCGTAAACCCCGACAAGGGCGACCTTGAAATCTGGCGCAACCGCACCATCGTCGAAGACGGCGCAGTGGAGGACGATAACTTGGAGATCGCGCTGAGCGAGGCCCTGAAGATTGAGCCCGACTTCGAGGTCGGCGAGGAGGTTTCTGAGGAAATGAAGATCATTGACTTGGGCCGCCGCTTCATCTTGGCCTTCCGCCAGACGCTGGTGCAGAAGGTACAGGAGCACGACTCTGGCGAGCTGTACAAGCGCTACAAGTCCATGGAAGGCGAGATCATCAGCGGCGAAGTGCACCACGTGCGCCACCGCGAGCTGATCATCTACGACGACCAGCAAAACGAACTCATCCTGCGCCGCGAAGACATGATTCCGGAGAAGGATTTTTACCGCAAGGGCGACACAGTCCGCGCCGTAGTGAAGTTGGTAGAGGTGCGCGGTGCGAAGCCGTTCATTCTCTTGAGCCGCACCTCAGAAGAGTTCATGGCCAAGCTGTTTGAAGCGGAGATCCCCGAAGTATTCGACGGCATTATCACGGTGAAGCGGGTTGTTCGCATTCCGGGCGAAAAGGCCAAGGTGGCGGTGGAGTCCTACGACGACCGCATCGACCCCGTCGGGGCCTGTGTGGGCATGAAGGGTTCGCGCATTCACAGCATCGTTCGCGAGCTGCGCGGCGAGAACATTGACGTGATCAACTACACGACCAACTTGCAGTTGATGATCCAGCGCGCACTTTCGCCCGCCAAGATCACCAACATGGTCCTCGACGAGGAGCGCCGCCACGCCGACGTGTACTTGCCTGCCGACCAAGTGTCGCTGGCGATTGGCCGTGGCGGAACCAACATTCGCCTCGCCAGCAAGCTGAACGACTACGAAATTGACGTGTACCGCGAAGACGTGGTTCAAGAAGAGGACGTGGAACTCCTCGAGTTCAGCGACGAAATCGAGGCGTGGGTGATCGACCAACTCCGCAACGGAGGCTACGACACCGCCAAGTCGGTGCTTCGTGCTGATGTTGAGGACGTTGCGCGCCGAGCCGACCTCGAAGTCGAGACCGTTCAAGAGGTCCGCGATATTTTGAAGAAAGAATTCGACGTCGAGTAAGCCCCGACCTGCAGAGAATTATACCCTATTACGTAACTAGTCCCGACCTTTGCGCCTATGAGCACCATCCGCATCAGTAAAGTACTTAGCGAGCTGAACATCGGCTTGGATACCGCCGTCGACTTTTTGGCCACCAAGGGCCAAGAGGTGGAACGCAACCGAAACGCCAAGATCGACCAAGGCCAGTACGACCTGCTGACGCAGCAATTCGCGACCGACAAGTCTTCGAAAGACAAGGCCGAAACGCTCATTCAAAAGAAGCGCGAGGAGAAGGAAGCGATTCAAGCCGAGCGCGAGCAGAAGAAGCCCGAGGTGATTCGCGCGACCGCCACACTTAGCGGTCCCAAGGTTGCCGGCAAGATCGATTTGGGTACGAAGAAGGCGGAGGCTGCGGCGCCCGCCCCCGCGGCCGAGCCGGTTAAGGCCGAGCCCGTCAAGGTTGACGCGCCGAAGGCGGCACCAGCTCCCGTGAAGGCAGCGCCTGAGGCGCCTGCTGCCGAGGCGCCTGCGCCCAAGGTTGACGCGCCGGCATCACCGGCCGCTGCGCCCGCTGTGAAGGCGGATGAGGCGGCGGCACCTGCTGTGGCACCAGCCCCTGCGGCGGCGGAGGCCCCTTCGGAGTCGGGCGACGCCAAGTCGGCAGAGCCCTCACACCACGAGACGCAGTACCAAAAACTAGACGGCCCGAAAATGACGGGCCAGGTGATTGACTTGTCGCAGTTCGCCAAGAAGCCCTCAGCGGCCGGCCAACGCAAGCGCATCAAGACCGAAGGCCTTCAGAAGCCTGCCTCAGGCGGCGGACGTACGACGACCGGCGCTGCCAGCGTGGGTGGACCAGGTCAAGGTGGCTACGGCCAGCGCGGCCCTGGCGGTCAACGCGGCCCGGGTGGCCAGCGCGGCCCTGGCGGTCAACGCGGCCCAGGCGGCCCACAAGGTGCGGGCGGTCCGCAGCGCGAAGTCAGCCAAGAGGACATTCAGCGCAAGATCAAAGAAACCCTTGAGAAGCTCGGCGGAGGCCGCAAGTCGAAGGGTTCGAAGATTCGCCGCGACAAGCGTGCCGAGCGTGCTGAAGCCCGCGAGATGGCCGAACTCGAGCGCCAAGAAGGCGAACGCGTTCTGAAGCTGACCGAGTTCGTAACCCTACTCGAGGTGGCCAACATGATGAAGGTGACCCCGACCGAGGTCATTTCTACGTGCATGTCGCTCGGTATCATGGCGTCGATGAACCAGCGCCTCGACAAAGAGACCCTGACCATCGTTGCCGACGAATTCGGGTACGACGTAACCTTCGTCGACGAAGAAATGGAAGAGGCGCTCGCCATCGAGCAAGAGGACGAAGCCAACCTCGTCAAGCGTCCTCCCATCGTGACCGTTATGGGCCACGTTGACCACGGTAAGACTTCGCTGCTGGACTACATCCGCAAGGCCAACGTCATCGCGGGCGAAGCGGGCGGAATCACCCAGCACATCGGCGCCTACAGCGTGCAGCTCGCCGACGGACAGCACATCACGTTCTTGGATACGCCGGGCCACGAAGCCTTTACGGCCATGCGTGCGCGCGGTGCCCAGGTGACCGACATCGCCATTATTGTGGTTTCGGCCGACGACTCGGTGATGCCCCAAACCAAGGAAGCCATTAGCCACGCTCAAGCGGCCGGCGTTCCCATCGTTTTTGCGATCAACAAAATTGACCGTCCCGACGCCAATCCTGAGCGCATCAAAGAGCAGCTCGCCGGCATGAACTTGCTGGTCGAAGACTGGGGCGGAAAAATTCAGTCCCAGGACATTTCGGCCAAGCAAGGCTTGAACGTCGACAAGCTCCTTGAAAAGGTGCTGCTCGAAGCCGAACTCCTCGACCTCAAAGCCAACCCGAACCGCTTGGCTAAGGGTACGGTGATCGAGGCAACGCTGGACAAGGGCCGCGGCTACGTGACCACCATCATGGTACAAGCCGGCTCGCTCCGCGTAGGCGACTTCATCTTGGTGGGTCAGTTCAGCGGCAAAGTGCGCGCCATGATGGACGAGCGCGGCCACAAAGTGGACGTGGCTGGCCCCTCAGCGCCTGTTTCTATTCTCGGTCTCGACGGAGCTCCGACCGCGGGCGACAACTTCGCCGTGTTTGAGGACGAGCGCGAAGCCAAGCAAATCGCCCAGCGCCGCCAGCAACTGGCTCGCGAGCAGAGCGTGCGCTCTCAAAAGAACCTTACCCTCGAAGAAATCGGCCGCCGTCTTGCGGTGGGCGACTTCAAGGAGCTCAACATCGTCCTCAAGGGCGACGTGGACGGCTCGATCGAGGCCTTGGCCGATTCGCTGCAGCGCTTGAGCACCGAAGAAATTCAGGTGAACATCATCCACAAGGCGGTGGGCGGAATCACCGACTCCGACGTCCTCTTGGCTTCGGCTTCGGGCGCCATCATCGTCGGATTCCAGGTGCGTCCTGCGGCTTCAGCCCGCAAGCTTGCCGAGAAGGAAGACATCGAGATTCGCCTTTACAGCATCATCTACGACGCCATCAACGACATCAAAGATGCCATGTCTGGTCTGCTTTCGCCCGACGTCAAGGAAGAGATTACGTGTACGATTGAAGTGCGCGAAACGTTCAAAATCAGCAAGGTGGGCACGATTGCCGGCTGTATGGTTATGGACGGCGTCATCACGCGCAACACCCGCGTTCGCGTCATCCGCGACGGCGTAGTGCAGTACACCGGAGAACTTGGGTCACTCAAGCGCTTTAAAGACGACGTGCGCGAAGTCAAGAAGGGCTTGGATTGTGGTTTGAACATCAACAACTACAACGACATCAAGGTCGGCGACGTCATCGAAGGCTTTAAGGAAGTTGAGGTGCAGCGCGAGCTGTAATTCCTCGGATTTTCGGGTAATTTCTGGGAACGAAGTGAACCTTCCGCTGGGCGGAGGGTTACTATCTTTGCCCTTATTTAGAACTTTTCCAAAATGCTCAACGTTTCAGAATCTGCCGCCCGCAAGGCCATGGAACTCATGCGCGACGAAGGACTCAACCCCGAGTCGGCATTCCTTCGGGTAGGCGTGAAAAGCGGAGGCTGTTCGGGCCTGAGCTACGACATGAAGTTTGTGCCCGAGGCTCAAGAAGGCGACCAGCTGTTTGAGGACCAAGGCGTGCGCGTGCTGGTCGAAAAAAAGAGTCTGCTGTACTTGCTCGGCACCGCGCTGGAGTACAGCGGCGGACTCAACGGCAAGGGCTTTGCCTTCAGTAACCCCAATGCGACCCGCACCTGTGGGTGTGGCGAAAGCTTCGCGGTATAATCCAGGACATGAGCCAAGACGAACTGCTCCACGAGGTTACGGCCTCTGAATACAAGTACGGTTTTTATACCGACGTCGAGACAGACCGTGTGCCGGCCGGACTGAACGAGGACGTAATCCGCACCATTAGCGCCAAGAAAAATGAGCCCGAGTGGATGACGGAATGGCGCTTGGATGCCTACCGTGTTTGGAAGGAGATGACCGAGCCC
>JACCED010275603.1_pt1 | contig 11396 bp, 9 predicted proteins | sample 7455021 | NCBI WGS metagenome assembly JACCED01 (sample SAMN15323456, study PRJNA562643) | freshwater metagenome | isolation source: river surface water | place: USA:Blue River Watershed | collected 2017-08-19
TCCCGCCATCTGCTACGAGCAACTGGTGCATGCCTCCAGCCTCAAGCCCGAGCTGATTGCGGGTCTGGACATCCTGATCATTCGCGAGCTCACGGGCGACATCTATTTCGGCCAGCCCCGTGGCCGGCGCATCGCCACAGACGGTCACTTCCCCGGTGCTGAAGAAGCGTTCGACACCATGCGTTATTCGCGCCCGGAAATCGAGCGCATCGCCCACGTGGCCTTCCAGGCTGCGCGCAAACGGAACAAACGCGTAACGAGTGTGGACAAGGCCAACGTGCTCGAGACCTTCCAGCTGTGGAAAGACGTGGTCACCGAGATCGGCAAGCACTACCCCGACGTCGCCCTGGACCACATGTACGTGGACAACGCCGCGATGCAGCTGGTGAAGGAGCCCAAGAAGTTCGACGTGGTCGTCACCGGCAACATGTTCGGCGACATCCTCTCGGACGAAGCCGCCATGCTCACGGGCTCCATCGGCATGCTGCCCTCGGCCAGCCTGAATGCCAGCAACCAGGGCCTGTACGAACCCTCGCACGGTTCGGCCCCCGACATCGCCGGCAAAGGGGTGGCCAACCCACTGGCTACAATCTTGTCCGCTGCCATGATGCTCCGCTTTTCTCTGAACCAAGCCGAGGCTGCCGACCGGATCGAGTCGGCGGTCAAGCACGTGCTCGCCCAAGGCCTGCGCACGGCGGATATCTATTCGACAGGCACCACCCGCGTCGGTACCCGTGAGATGGGCGACGCCGTCGTGGCCGCCATCACCAAAACCACCATTAAGAGCTGACCCGGCTCCGGTTCGTCGCGCCCTCCCCGGCCTAGACGAGCCGGGGACACCGGCCCCACGAATCAACTTAGAAAGGGCGATGAAGATGACTCTCAAGCACCAACCTCTGGTCGGCCTGGTCGGCTGGCGCGGCATGGTCGGCTCGGTCCTGATGGACCGCATGCAGGCCGAAGGCGATTTCGGCCTCATTGAGCCGGTGTTCTTCTCCACCTCCAACGCCGGCGGCAAGGCCCCCGCGATGGCCAAGAACGAGACCGCCCTGAAGGACGCCTACGACATCGAGGCCCTGAAAAAGTGCGAGGTCATCGTCACCGCCCAGGGCGGGGACTACACCACCGAGGTATTCCCCAAGCTGCGCGCCGCGGGCTGGAACGGCCACTGGATCGATGCCGCGTCCACCCTGCGCATGAAGGATGACGCGATCATCATCCTGGACCCGGTCAACATGCCGGTCATCAAGAACGCCCTCGCCAAGGGCGGACGCAACTGGGTCGGCGGTAATTGCACCGTGAGCTGCATGCTCATGGGCGTCGGCGCCCTGTACAAGGCAGGCCTGGTCGAGTGGATGTCCTCCATGACCTACCAGGCGGCTTCGGGCGGCGGCGCGCAACATATGCGCGAGCTCCTCACCCAGTTCGGCACGATCAACGCCGAAGTGAAGTCGCTGCTGGACGACCCCAAGTCGGCCATCCTCGAGATCGACCGCAAGGTGCTGGCGCGCCAGCAGTCGCTGTCCGCCGCCGAGACCGCCAACTTCGGCGTGCCGCTGGGCGGCTCGCTGATTCCCTGGATCGACAAGGACCTCGGGGACGGGATGAGCCGCGAGGAATGGAAAGGCGGCGCCGAGACCAACAAGATCCTGGGCCAGGGCGCAGGCTTCGGCACGCCCGCGGTGCCGGTGGATGGTTTTTGCGTGCGCATTGGCGCGATGCGTTGCCATAGCCAGGCCCTGACCTTCAAGCTGAAAAAAGATGTGCCCGTGGCCGACATCGAAGCCCTGATCGCCGCCGACAACGCCTGGGTGAAGGTCATCCCCAACACCCGCGAAGCCACGCTGGCCGGCCTGACCCCAGTGGCCGTCACCGGCACCCTGGGCATTCCGGTGGGCCGTATCCGCAAACTGGCGATGGGTCCGGAGTACGTGGGCGCCTTCACCATCGGCGACCAGCTGCTGTGGGGGGCCGCCGAGCCCCTGCGCCGCATGCTGCGCATCCTGTTGGACGCCTGAGGGCACCGCCGGGCCGGCTCGTCTTGTCACCCTCTTGCATTACTGTTATGGTGATTTCGGTTCAGCCTGTACCCCGACGAATCCCCGCACCATGAGTTCCACGCTGCCCGCGCGCCGAGCAGCCCGCCGCCCTGTGCCGGCCGGGCCCCGAGGCTGGCGTTCCACTGCCCTGGCACTGGCCGCTGCGCTGACCCTGGGTCTGGCGGCAGCACCGGCCCAGGCCCTGTCGCTGGGGCGGGCTACCGTCCAGTCGGCGCTGGGCGAGCCACTGCGCGCCGAGATCGACATCCCCCAGATCACACCCGACGAGATCGCCACCCTGCGCACCGCCCTGGGCAGTCCGGAGGCCTTCCGCGCAGCCGGCATGGAGCGCAGCGCGGCGCTCGCCGATCTGCAGATCAGTCTGCAGCAACGAGCCAACGGCAGCTATTTCCTGCGACTGGCCAGCGACCGGGCAGTGAACGAGCCCTTCATCGACCTGGTCCTTGAGGCCAGCGGCCCGGCCGGGCGCATCGTGCGCGAGTACACCCTGCTGCTCGACCCGCCCAGCCTGCGCCAGGCCGCGCCGGTCGCGCCGCCCACGCCCCTCCCCGCGCAGGTCGCGCCTGTGGCGCCTCCACCGGTCGCCGAGGCGCCGCCCGCGCCTGCGCCCGCACCGGCTCCCGCGCCCGTCGCCGCGCCTGCAGCCTCCGTACCTGCGCCCGTGCCCGCTGCGGCCGCCTCCAAGCCCCAGCGCCGGGTCACCGTGCAGACGGGCCAGACCGCTGCCGGCATCGCGGCCGCCGCCAAGCCCAGCACGGTCTCCCTCGACCAGATGCTGGTGTCGCTGCTGCGGACCAACCCCGACGCCTTTGTCGGTGGCAACGTCAACCGGCTCAAGGCCGGTGCCGTGCTGGAACTGCCCAGTGAGGCAGAGGCTGCGGCTGTCGGTGCCGCCGAGGCACGACAGACCGTGGTCGCGCAAAGCAAGGACTTCAACGAATTCAAGCAACGCCTGGCCGCAGGCGTCAACGAGCGTCCTGCCGCCGCCGGCACCGGAACCCCAGGACGTACCGCCACCGGACAGGTCCAGGCGCGGGTCGAAGAGAAAAAACCCGCTCCCGCCACCCCGGATCGCCTGACCCTGTCCAAGGGCGCCATCGAAGAAGGCAGCCGCGACGGCAAGGCGAGCGAGGACCGCATCGCACGCGAACGCGCCGAGCGCGAGGCCGCGAGCCGGACGGCAGAGCTCGACCGCAACATCGCTGAGCTCAAGCGCCTGGGCACCGAGTCCGCCACACTGGCCGCGCCCCCCGCGACGGCGGCGTCCGCGGCCGCATCCTCCGCTTCGGCTGCGGCCGACCCCGCTGGCATCGCGGTGCCCTCCACCTTACCCACCCCCGGTGCTGCGGCGGACACGGCGTCTGCGGCGGCCTCGGCAGCGGCACCCGCGTCCAGCCCTGCGTCTGCAACAGTGACTGCCGCAGCAGCGCCTGCCACAGCCGAAGATTCTGGCCTGATGGACCTGCTGTCCAACCCTTGGCTGCCTGCAGCGGTCGGCGCCGTCCTGGCCTTGCTGCTGGCGCTCGCCTTGTACCGCCGGCAGCAGGCCCGCAAGCTGTCGGCCAGCGCCGACCCCGATGCAGCGGCAGACCGCCTGCCACCCGACTCCTTCTTTGGGGGCAGCGGCGGCCAGCGCATCGACACCTCCGAGGGCGGCAACTCCATGCTGTACTCGCCCAGCCAGATCGATGCGGCAGGCGATGTGGATCCGGTGGCCGAAGCCGATGTCTACCTGGCCTACGGCCGCGACCTGCAAGCCGAGGAAATCCTGCGCGAAGCCCTGCGCGCCACACCGCAGCGCGTGGCGATTCACGCCAAGCTGCTGGAGATCCTGGCCCGCCGCCACGACGCAGAGGACTTCGAGGAAATCGCCCGCGACGCCCATGCCTTGACCGGGGGCAGCGGGCCGCAATGGGCCCAGATCGCCAGCCTCGGTCTGGAGCTCGATCCCGGCAACCCCCTGTACGCGGGCGCGGGCAGCCCCGAGCCCAGCTTCGCTCCCGCTCCCATGCCAGCCCCGGCACCAGCCCCTGCACCGGCACCTAAGCCTGCGCCCGCCACGCCGCCCGGGCTGGACCTCGACATCTCTTCGTTCCAACCCCGCCCCGCCCCGGCCCCGATGAACGAGACAGCGGGCAGTCCCTTCGACTTTTCCGACGAGGAAGCCGGCCCGGCGCCCGCCGCCCGGGCCGACGCGAGCGCTGCCGACTTCGACCTTGCCGGCCTGTCGCTGGACCTGGATACGCCCGCCGACAGCGGGTCGGCACCTGCGGGAGCCGAGGCTCTGGCCACCAAGCTGTCCCTGGCCGAGGAGTTCCATGCCATTGGCGATGTCGATGGCGCGCGCAGCCTGGTGCGGGAAGTCCTGGCCGAGGCCGACGGCGATCTGCGGGAGCGGGCCGAACGCCTGCTCGCCGAACTGGGTTGAACCCGCAGCCCGGCGCAAGCGCGATTGACGCGGCGAGCCCCAGCCTGCATCGCTGGGCCCTGGGCATCAGCTACAACGGGCAGGGGTACGAGGGTTGGCAGAGCCAGCCCTCGGGCCGGACCCTCCAGGACCACCTGGAGAACGCCCTATCGCAGTTTGCCGCCCAGCCCGTCGCCACGGTATGCGCCGGCCGCACGGATGCCGGTGTGCACGGACTCATGCAGGTGGTGCACTTTGACACCTCGCTGCAGCGCGAGTCCTTCTCCTGGGTGCGCGGCACCAACACCTTCCTGCCCGCAGACATCGCGGTGCAATGGGCACAGCCGGTGCCCGCCGAGTTCCACTCGCGGGCCAGCGCGACGGCCCGCCGCTACGCCTACGTGCTGCTGGAGTCCGCAGTGCGCCCCAGCGTGGACGCAGGGCGGGTCGGTTGGGTGTTTCGGCCGTTGCAGGCGCAGGCCATGGAGGCCGCCGCCGGCGCGCTGCTGGGCGAGCACGATTTCAGCTCGTTTCGCGCCTCGGGCTGCCAGGCGCGTTCGCCGGTCAAGACGCTGCGCCGCCTCGAGATCTCGCGCCGCGGCCCCTACTGGCGCTTCGAATTCGAGGCCAACGCCTTCCTGCACCACATGATCCGCAACATCATGGGGTGCCTGGTCACCGTGGGCCAAGGCCTGCAGCGACCCGAGTGGATGGCCGAGGTCCTGGCCGCCCGCAGCCGCGACGCCGCCGCCCCGACCTTCTCGCCGGATGGCCTGTACTTCCTGGGGCCGGTCTACGACGCCCGCTGGAACCTGCCGAGCCAAACGCCTCCCTATCATTGGTTGCCGTAGCTCGCCTCGAGGAATCCCACCATGGTCACCCCGCAGAACCCCCAGGACCCGGGCCCGCGCGGATCCGGCTGCGCCGGTCCGCTGGGAGCGCCCCCCTGGGGGGGAAACGCCGCAGGCGCTTCGGGGGGAAGCAAGACCCCCATCAAGATCTGCGGGCTCACGCGTGAGCAGGACGTGGACGCGGCGGTGGCAGCCGGGGCCGACGCCGTCGGCTTCGTGCTGTACGCCAAAAGCCCTCGTCACGTGAGCCCCGCGCGAGCGGCCGAACTGGCGCGCCGGCTGCCTCCCTTCGTGACGCCGGTGCTGCTGTTCGTCAACTCGCCTGCCGACGAGGTCGCCGCCGCCTGCGACCGGGTGCCAGGGGCCTGGGCCCAGTTCCATGGTGATGAGACCCCGGCCGAGTGCCTGGCCGCCACCGGGGGCGGCGCCCGGCCCTACCTGCGCGCGGCCCGTATCCCCCTGGAAGCGGCGGACACCTTTGATTTGCTAGCATTCGCTTCTGATTTTTCGCACGCCCAGGCCCTGCTCCTCGACGCCCATGTCGAGGGCTACGGCGGCGGTGGCAAGGCATTCAATTGGTCACTTCTTCCTCCAAGCGTCAACGCTCACCTCGTCTTGTCTGGTGGGTTGACGTCTGCAAATGTGGGCGACGGCATCGCGCAGGTGCGGCCGCGCGCGAAATCGCTGGCCGTTGACGTGAGCTCCGGCGTTGAGATCTCCAAGGGGATCAAGGACGCCGGAAAGATCCACCAATTCGTCGCCGCCGTCCGTGCGGCCGATGCTCTCCTTGCAGGCCAGACGCCATGATTTCCTATGACCAGCCCGATGCCGCGGGCCATTTCGGCCGCTACGGCGGCAGCTTTGTCAGCGAAACGCTGACCCACGCCATCGAAGAACTGAAGGCAGCCTACGCCCGCTACCAGCACGACCCGGAGTTCCTGGCCGAATTCCATTACGAGCTCAAGCACTTCGTCGGCCGCCCCTCCCCGATCTACCACGCGGCCCGTACCAGCCGCGAGATGGGCGGCGCGCAGATCTATCTCAAGCGAGAAGACCTCAATCACACCGGCGCCCACAAGATCAACAACGTGATCGGCCAGGCCATGCTCGCCAAGCGCATGGGCAAGCCGCGCGTGATCGCCGAGACCGGCGCCGGCCAGCACGGTGTAGCCACGGCCACAATCTGTGCCCGCTACGGCCTGGAGTGCGTGGTGTACATGGGCTCCGAGGATGTCAAGCGCCAGAGCCCCAACGTCTATCGCATGAAGCTGCTGGGGGCCACCGTGGTGCCCGTGGAACTGGGCAGCCGCACGCTCAAGGACGCCCTGAACGAGGCGATGCGTGACTGGGTCACGAACGTGGAGAACACCTTCTACATCATCGGCACCGTGGCGGGCCCGCACCCCTATCCGATGATGGTGCGCGATTTCCAGAGCGTGATCGGTAAGGAGTGCCTGGTGCAGATGCCCGAGATGACCAGCCGCCAGCCCGACGCGGTGATCGCCTGCGTGGGCGGCGGCAGCAACGCGATGGGAATCTTCCATCCCTACATCCCGCACGAGGGCACGCGCCTGATCGGCGTGGAAGCTGCGGGCGAGGGCCTGGACAGCGGCAAGCACTCGGCCTCGCTGCAAAAGGGCAGCCCCGGCGTGCTGCACGGCAACCGCACCTACATCCTGCAGGACGAGAACGGCCAGATCACCGAGACGCACAGCGTGAGCGCGGGCCTCGATTACCCTGGCGTGGGCCCCGAACACGCCTGGCTCAAGGACCTCGGGCGCGCCGAGTACGTGGGCGTGACCGACGCCGAGGCACTCGAGGCCTTCCACTACCTGTGTCGCACCGAGGGCATCATTCCCGCGCTCGAGTCCAGCCACGCCATCGCCCACGCGATGAAGCTGGCCCGCACGATGCGTAGCGACCAGAGCATCCTGGTGAATCTGTCCGGCCGCGGCGACAAGGACATCGGTACCGTGGCCGACCTGTCGCAGGCTGATTTCTACTGCCGCCCGAGCTGCCGCGGGCAGAGCGTGAAGGGCGAGACCCACGTGGTGGATTTCAAGAAATGAGCGCGCCTGTACAACGCATCACCGCCACCTTCGAGCGCCTGAAGCAGCAGGGACGCAAGGCATTGATTCCCTACATCACTGCCGGCTTCCCCTACGCCGACATCACGCCCGCCCTGATGCAGGGCATGGTGGACGCGGGCGCCGACGTGATCGAGCTGGGAGTTCCCTTCTCCGACCCCATGGCGGATGGTCCCGTGATCCAGAAAGCGGGTGAGCGCGCGCTGGCGATGGGCGTGGGCATGGCGCAGGTGCTGGCCATGGTGCGCACCTTCCGCCAGGGCAATGCCACCACCCCGGTGGTTCTCATGGGATATGCCAACCCGGTGGAACGCTATGACCTTCAGCACGGTCAGGGCGCCTTCATCCGCGACTGCGCGGCGGCCGGGGTCGACGGTCTGCTGATCGTGGACTACCCGCCCGAGGAATGCGAGCAGTTCGCCGCCGATCTGCGCGCGCACGGGCTGGACCTGATCTTCCTGCTGGCGCCCACCAGCACCGATGCGCGCATGCAGCAGGTGGCGCGCGTGGCCAGCGGCTATGTGTACTACGTCTCGCTCAAGGGCGTGACGGGCGCGGGACACCTGGACACGGGCGCGGTGGAGGCCATGTTGCCTCGCATCCGACAACATGTGAAGATTCCGGTCGGCGTGGGCTTTGGCATTCGCGACGCACAGACCGCACGCGCCATCGGCCGGGTGGCCGACGCGGTGGTGATCGGCACGCGCCTGATTCAGGTCGTGAGCGAGTTGCCGCGTGAGCAGGTCGTGGCGGCTGCAGCCGGCTTTCTGGGTGAGATCCGCCAAGCGCTCGACGCGTAAAATCCCGCATCCAAGGAGTTCCCTATGTCCTGGCTCGAAAAGCTCCTGCCCCCCAAGATCCAGCCTACCGACCCGACCGAGCGCCGCAGCGTGCCCGAGGGCTTGTGGGTCAAGTGCCCCAGCTGCGAATCGGTGCTTTACAACACCGATCTGGCCCAGAACCAGAACGTCTGCCCCACCTGTAGCCACCATCACCGCATCTCGGCCCGCAAGCGCCTGGACGCCTTCCTCGATGCCGAGGGTCGCTACGAGATCGGCCAGGAGGTGCTACCGGTCGACGCGCTGAAATTCAAGGACAGTCGCAAGTACCCCGAGCGCCTGAAGGAAGCCCTGGAAAACACCGGCGAGACCGATGCCCTGGTGGTCATGGGCGGTGCGGTGCACAGCATCAACCTGGTGGCCGCTGCCTTCGAGTTCGATTTCATGGGCGGGTCGATGGGTAGCGTGGTCGGCGAGCGCTTCGTGCGCGGTGTGCAGGCCGCCATCGACCAGAAGGTGCCCTTCGTCTGCTTCACCGCCACCGGCGGTGCGCGCATGCAGGAAGGCCTGCTGTCACTGATGCAGATGGCCAAGACCAATGCCGCCCTGACCCGCCTGGCGCAAAAGGGCCTGCCCTACGTCAGCGTGCTGACCGATCCCACCATGGGCGGGGTGAGCGCGGGCTTTGCCTTCGTAGGCGACATCGTCATCGCCGAGCCCAAGGCCCTGATCGGTTTTGCCGGCCCGCGCGTGATCGAGTCCACCGTGCGCGTGACCCTGCCCGAGGGCTTTCAGCGCGCGGAGTTCCTGCAGCAAAAAGGCGCGGTCGATTTCATCTGCGACCGACGCGAGCTGCGCAAGACCGTGGCCAGTGCCCTGGCGATGCTGCAGCGCCAGCCGGGCGACGCGGTCGCCTGATCAGCGCAATACGCTCGCCTGCACCGCGGCGAGCACGATGCCTGCGATCTGCAGCACGAGCAGCAGGGCCAAGGGTGACAGATCGATCCCGCCCACCATCGGCAACCAACGCCGGAAAGGCCGCAGCAGCGGCGCGGCCAAGCGGTCGAGGATGTCCGCTGTCAGAGAGCTGCGGCCCTGGCTGCCCTGCACCCACGACAGCAGCGCCGACACAATCACCAGCACCGTGAGCGAGGAGATCGCCAGGCGCACCACGCCGAACACCGCGGCCAACGGCAGCAGGAGGGCGGCGCTTGCTGCCCCCGCCAGCAGCCACAGCAGCACGATCTGGAGCAATTCCAGCAGCCAGGCGCTGACCAGGCTGGCCGTGTCCCACCGGCCCAGGCCGGGCAGGACGCGCCGCAAGGGCAACACGATCCAGTCCGTGACCGCGAAGACAAAACGGCCCAGCGGGTTGCCAAAAGGCACACGCTGGTGTTGCATGTAAAGACGCAACAGGCAGGCGCCCCCGATCAGGCCGATGACGGCGTCCAGCAGCAGGGAAACGATCTGGTAGAGCATGTAAAGGGTGGGCAGACGGCTCGTGGGATGATAGCGACCTGATCTGGTGCCCGATGTGAACGCTGCCTTGACCCTGCAATCCCTCCCCCTGTTCCCGCTGGGCACGGTGCTGTTCCCTGGCGGCCTGTTGCCGCTGCGGATCTTCGAGGTGCGCTACCTGGACATGATCCGACGCTGCCAGAAAGCGGGGGCGCCCTTTGGCGTGGTGTGTCTGACGCAGGGCCATGAGGTCCGCCAGCCCGGTGCGCGCCAGGAGGGTTTTGCCGCGGTGGGCACGCTGGCCACGCTGGCCGAGGTGCAGGCGCCGCAGCCGGGGCTGCTGATGGTACGCACACACGGCACGCAGCGCTTTCGCATCCAGTCCAGCGAACAGCTCAAGCACGGCCTGTGGGTGGCTGATGTGGAACAGATTCCCGACGACCTCGCGGTGACGGTGCCTGAGGACCTGCAGGCCACGGCCGACGCGCTCGAGCGGCTGCTGGAGACGCTGAAGGCCCAGGAAGACGCCCAAGCCGAGATGCCGGTTTGGGAACCCTGGCAGCTGCAGGACTGCGGCTGGGTGGCCAACCGCTGGTGCGAGATGCTGCCCCTGCCGACGGCGGTCAAGCAGCGGCTGATGGAGCTGGACAACCCGCTGCTGCGGCTGGAGCTGGTGAGCGACCTGCTGGCCCGCAACGGGATCACGGGCGACTGAGCGCATCGAACCCAGGACAGGGGTCCCGCACTGCGGCGACTTACCGGGGCGGCTGATACTCGGGCACGTAGCCCCGCAACCAGGCGCGCAGGGTTTCCTCGTCGGGCGCCGGGCCAGCTGCTTCGACCCAACGCACGACGGCGTCCACATCCATCTGCAACTGCCCTGAAGCCCGCGCCACCCGGAGTTTGGGGTGCGGCGTGGGTAGCGTTGTCTCGTCGTCGGCCAGGAGTTCTTCGTAGAGCTTCTCGCCGGGACGCAGACCGGTGTAGGTGATCGGGATGTCCTGTTCGGTGCGGCCCGACAGGCGGATCAGCAGGCGGGCCAGTTCGGCGATCTTGACCGGTTCGCCCATGTCCAGCACGAAGATCTGACCCGAGCGCCCCATGAGGCCCGCCTGCAGCACCAGCTGCGCCGCCTCGGGGATGGTCATGAAATAGCGCACGATGTCCGGGTGGGTGACGGTAACCGGCCCGCCGCGGGCGATCTGCGCGGTGAACAAGGGCACGACCGAGCCACTCGACCCCAGCACATTGCCAAAGCGCACCGACACGTACTCGGTACCGGGGTACGAAGCGGCCACGCCCTGCACCATGAGCTCGGCCAGGCGCTTGCTCGCGCCCATGATGTTGGTCGGGTTCACCGCCTTGTCCGTGGAGACCATCACAAAGCGGTGCACGCCCTGCGCGCCCGCCACGCGCGCGGCGTTGAGAGTGCCCAGCACGTTGGTGCGTACCGCCTCGACCTCATTGAGTTGCTCCATCAAGGGCACATGCTTGTAGGCCGCTGCATGGAACATGACCGAGGGCCGCTCCTTGGCGACGATGGCGCCCAGGCGGTCGGCCTCGCGCACGTTGGCGGTGTAGTAGACGCCGCGCATCTGGGGATGCGCTTCGCGCAGCTCCTGCTCCAGCTGGTAGATGGCGTATTCAGACACGTCCACGCAGACCAGGCGCGCCGCACCCAGGCGAGCGATCTGGCGACACAACTCGGAACCGATGGAGCCCCCGGCGCCGGTGACCAGCACCGTCTGGCCGGA
>JACCED010176261.1_pt1 | contig 11394 bp, 8 predicted proteins | sample 7455021 | NCBI WGS metagenome assembly JACCED01 (sample SAMN15323456, study PRJNA562643) | freshwater metagenome | isolation source: river surface water | place: USA:Blue River Watershed | collected 2017-08-19
GCCGCATCGATTCCACCAACCGCTTCTTCCGCCGGCATTTCGACGTTGTCGGGCGAAGCCGCTTCGTTCGCGCTATCGGAGCTGCCACAGGCAGCAAGCGCAAAGCTGGCGGAAACGAGGGTGGCGAAAGCGATCTTCTTCATGGACAATCTCTCTGCAGCAGCTTGGGGCAAAGCATTGCGAACCCTTGGTCCTTTTACCCTTCCGCAGGCGCGATGCCAACCGCGCAAGGGCATCGTTCCACCGCTGCGAATGCGCGGTTGATAAGATATAAAGATTTCTTTATATGACCTCCAAGATGAAGATCGATCCCACTTTGCGCGCCCTGGCGGACCCCACCCGGCTGCGGATCATGCGGCTGCTGGCCCATATGGAACTGGCCGTGGGCGAATTGGCACAGGTTCTGGGCCAAAGCCAGCCGCGCGTATCACGACATGTGCGAATTCTCTGCGATGCTGATCTGGCCGAACGGCGCAAGGAGGGATCCTGGGTCTTCCTGCGCAGCGCGATAGGCGAAGATCGCGCGCCGCCCTTGGGCGCCGCCGCAGCCCGCCTGCTGGCCGTGGCCGAAGAAGGCGATGCCGCCTTTGCCGCCCGCTGCCAGGAAGATCGCCGCCACCTGGCCGCAATCCGTGCCGCGCGCGAGAGCAGCGCCGCCAGCTACTTTGCCCGCCACGCGGCAGAGTGGGACACCTTGCGCAGCCTGCATTCGCCCGACGGACCGGTTGAGGCTGCGCTGGATGCTGCGCTGGGCACCGGCTCGCTCGGCCGCCTGCTCGATATCGGCACCGGCACTGGCCGCATGGCCGAACTGTTCGCGCCGCGCGCCGCCCACGTCACCGGGCTCGACAACAGCCCGGAAATGCTCCGCATCGCTCGCGCCCGGTTGCAGCGGCTCCCACCCGATGCCTATGCCCTGGTTCAGGGTGATTTCGCGCGGCTACCCTTTGCCGGGCAAAGCTTTGACACGGTGCTGTTCCACCAGGTGCTGCACTATGCCCAGGCCCCGGAGATCGTCCTGGCCGAAGCCGCCCGTGTCACTTGCACCGATGGTGTGCTGGCGATTGTCGATTTCGCGGCGCATGACCGCGAGGAACTGCGCACCGCCCACGCCCACGCCCGGCTTGGCTTTACGGACGAGCAGATGCTGGGCCTGCTAAGTGATGCCGGGTTCGTACCCGCCCCGCCGGTCGCCCTTCCCGGCCAGCCGCTTACCGTGAAAATCTGGACCGCGCGCAGAGCGTCTGCGGCCCAATCCAAAGTTGCAAAGGCTGTCGCGCCATGAACCTGACGAGCGAGAACCACCGCGCCCATGCCTCGCCGCTATTTGCCGGCCTGCCGGGCGATATCGGCGTGTCCTTCGAATTCTTCCCGCCCAAAACCGAGAGGATGGAGGAAACGCTCTGGGATTCGGTGCTGACGCTCGCGCCGTTGGCACCCCGGTTCGTATCGGTCACCTATGGCGCGGGCGGCACCACGCGTGAGCGCACCCACAACACCGTTGCCCGGATCGTCCGTGATACCGCGATCCCCGCAGCCGCCCACCTGACCTGCGTTGAGGCCACCAAGGACGAAATCGCCGAAGTGGCCCATGCCTATTGGGAAGCAGGCGTACGCCACATCGTGGCCCTGCGCGGCGATCCGCCCGGCGGCGCAAGCAAGTTCGAACCCCACCCGCAGGGTTATGCCAATGCGGTTGATCTGGTCGCCGGCCTGCGCAAGATCCATCCGTTCGAGCTGTCAGTCAGCGCTTACCCGGAGACGCACCCCGATGCCGCCAGCCCCGCGGCTGATCTCGACAATCTGAAACGCAAACTGGATGCCGGGGCCAGCCGCGCGATCACCCAGTTCTTCTTCGAACCGGACACCTTCTTCCGCTTCCAGGATGCCTGCCTTGCCGCCGGGATCGATGCCGAGATCGTGCCGGGGATCATGCCTGTCACCAATTTCGCCGCAATCCAGCGGATGAGCGCGATGACCGGCACCGCGGTGCCTGACTGGCTTGGCCACCTGTTTGCAGGGCTGGATGAAAAGCCGGCCGCACGCCAGCTGGTCGCCGCCACGGTGGCCGCCGAATTCTGCCGACGGCTTTATGCCGGCGGGGTGCGCAACTTCCACTTCTACACCCTTAACCGGGCCGAGCTGTCCTATGCGATCTGCCACCTGCTCGGCCTGCGTCCGGAGACCGAGGCATGACCCCGCGCGAACTGTTCCTGGCCGAAGCGGCCAAGCGCATCCTGATCATCGATGGGGCCTTTGGCACCGAGATCCAGCAGCGCAAGCTGACCGAGGCGGACTATGCCGGCTCGCTGGGCCTCTCCCGGGACCAGAAGGGCAATAACGACATTCTGGCGATCACCCGGCCCGACGTGCCCGAGGCGATCCACCGCGCCTATTTCCAGGCCGGGGCCGACATTGCCGAGACCAACACCTTCTCCGCCAACCGGATCAGCCAGGCCGACTACGGCGCCGAGCACCTGGTGCGCGAGATCAATGTCGAAAGCGCCCGTCTGGCCCGCCGGGTGGCCGATGAATTTGCCCGCGATGGCCGCCCGCGCTTTGTCGCCGGGGCGATCGGACCGACCAACAAGACCCTGTCGCTCTCGCCCGACGTCAACGATCCCGGTTTCCGCGAGATCGACTGGGACGAGCTGGTCGATGTCTATCGCCAGCAGGTGGCCGCGCTGGTCGAAGGCGGTGCAGACTTTATCCTGATCGAAACCGTGTTCGACACGCTCAACGCCAAGGCCGGGATCATGGCCGTGCGCGAGGTTGAACGCGCGCTGGGCCGCGAAGTGCCGATCATGCTGTCGATGACGCTGACTGATCTCTCTGGCCGCAACCTGTCTGGCCATACGGTCGAGGCATTCTGGTACGCCGTGCGCCATGCCCGGCCGCTGACAATCGGGCTCAATTGCTCGTTCGGGGCGACCCAGCTGCGCCCGCACGTCCGGGCGCTGAGCGCGATCGCCGATGCCGCGATCATGGTCTATCCCAATGCCGGCCTCCCCAACGAACTGGGGCAGTATGACGAGCTGCCCGAACAGACCGCCGCGCTGGTTCGCGAATGGGCCGAGGCGGGCCAAGTCAACGTGCTGGGCGGTTGCTGCGGCTCAACCCCGGCGCATATCGCCGCCATTGCCAAGGCTGCTGCGGGCCTGCCGGCGCGCAAGATCCCGCAGCTGGACGCCGCCACCCGCCTGGCCGGCCTTGAACCCTTCGTGATGGCAGCCTGATCCTATGAACGCCCTATCCTCCGCCCGCTTCGTCAATGTCGGCGAGCGCACCAATGTCACCGGCTCGGCCGCATTCAAGAAGCTGATCCTGGCGGGCGACTACGCCAAGGCGGTCGAGGTCGCGCGCCAGCAGGTAGAGAACGGCGCCCAGGTGATCGACGTCAACATGGATGAGGGGCTGCTCGACGCGGTCCACGCCATGACCACCTTCCTCAAGCTGATCGCAGCCGAGCCGGACATTGCCCGCGTGCCGGTGATGATCGACAGCTCCAAGTGGGAAGTGATCGAGGCCGGGCTGAAATGCGTTTCGGGCAAGCCGATCGTCAATTCGATCTCGATGAAGGAAGGCGAAGGCCCGTTCCTGGACCAGGCGCGCAAGTGCATGGACTATGGCGCGGCGGTGGTCGTCATGGCCTTCGACGAACAGGGCCAGGCCGATACCAAGGACCGCAAGGTCGAAATCTGCGAGCGGGCCTACAAGCTGCTGATCGGGATCGGCTTCCCGCCCGAGGACATCATCTTCGACCCCAATGTGTTCGCCGTGGCGACGGGAATCGAGGAGCACAACAATTACGGCGTCGACTTCATCGAGGCCGTCCGTGAGATTCGCCAGCGCTGCCCGCATGTTCACTTCAGCGGCGGACTTTCCAACCTCTCGTTCTCGTTCCGCGGCAACGAGCCAGTCCGCCGGGCAATGCATTCGATCTTCCTCTACCACGCGATTCCGGCGGGGCTGGACATGGCGATCGTCAATGCCGGGCAGCTTGACGTTTACGACACGATCGACCCGGCGTTGCGCGATGCCTGCGAGGATGTGATCCTCAATCGTGACCCGGGTGCCACAGAGCGCCTCATCACCCTTGCCGAAAGCTTCAAGGGCACCGACGCCAAGGCCGAAAAGGAAGCCGAGGAATGGCGCGGGTGGGACGTGACCCGCCGGATCGAGCACGCGCTGGTCAAGGGGATCGATGCCCATATCGTTGAAGACACGGAGCAAGCCCGGGCCGAAATCTTTGCCCGGGGCGGCCGCCCGATCGAAGTGATCGAAGGCCCGCTGATGCAGGGCATGAACACCGTTGGCGACCTGTTCGGATCGGGCAAGATGTTCCTGCCGCAGGTGGTCAAGTCGGCCCGCGTGATGAAGAAGGCCGTGGCCCACCTGATCCCCTTCATCGAAGCGGAAAAGGAAGCACTCGGGACCGAGGCCCAGTCCAAGGGCCGGATCATCATGGCCACCGTGAAGGGCGACGTTCACGATATCGGCAAGAACATTGTCGGCGTGGTCCTGCAGTGCAACGGCTATGAAGTGATCGACCTGGGGGTAATGGTCCCGTGGTCCAAGATCATCGAAACCGCGATCGCCGAAAAGGTGGACATCATCGGCCTGTCGGGCCTGATCACCCCCAGCCTCGATGAGATGGTCACCGTGGCCGAGGAAATGGAGCGTGCCGGGCTGACCATCCCGCTGCTGATCGGCGGGGCCACCACCAGCAGGCTCCACACCGCACTCAAGATAGACCCGGCCTATAGCGGCCCGGTCATCCACGTGCTTGATGCCAGCCGCGCGGTGGGTGTCGCCAGCCAGCTGCTGTCCGATACCCAGCGCGATGGGTTTGTCGAAGCCACCGCCGCCGAATACCAGCACATGCGCGATGTCCGCGCTGGCAAGGAAGCGACTGTGCTCCTCAGCCTCGAGGATGCCCGCGCCAACAGCTTCAAGGCAGATTTCTCGGACAAGCCGGCTCCGCCCGAACGACCGGGCCTGCATGTGTTCGAGGATTGGGACCTGGCGGACCTGGTCACCTGTTTTGACTGGACCCCGTTCTTCCGCGCCTGGGAGCTGGCCGGCAATTTCCCCGCGATCCTGAATGATGAAGTGGTCGGCGAAAGCGCCACCGCGCTGTACAACGATGCCATGGCCATGCTGGAGAAGGTCATCAGCGAAAAGTGGCTGACCGCCAAGGGCGTCTGCGGCTTCTGGCCCTGCGCGCGCGATGGCGATGATGTCGAGCTGTATCTGGCAGAGGAAGAGCGCCATGTCCGGCTGCCCTTCCTGCGTCAGCAGATTCGCAAGAGCCGCGAGCGGGCCAATTATTGCCTGGCCGACTTTATTGATCCCGATGGCGACTGGATTGGCGGCTTTGCCGTCGGCATCCACGGCATCGAACCGCACCTCGAACGCTTCCGGGCTGCCCACGATGACTATTCGGACATCCTGCTAAAGGCGCTGGCCGATCGCTTTGCCGAGGCCTTTGCCGAACGGCTGCACCAGCATGTCCGCACCACGCTGTGGGGCTATGCGCCGGGCGAGCAGCTGACCAACGAGGCGCTGATTCGCGAGGAATATCGCGGTATCCGCCCCGCCCCCGGCTATCCCGCCTGCCCGGACCACAGCCTCAAACCGATCCTGTTCGAACTGCTCGATGCCCCAGCCAGGACCGGGATCACCCTGACCGAAAGCTATGCCATGTTGCCGACATCGGCCGTCTCTGGCTTCTATTTCGGGCATCCGCAGGCCGAGTATTTCGGCGTGGCCCGGATCGGGCACGACCAGGTGGAAGACTATGCCGCGCGGCGCGGTGCAGACCTGGCCACGACGGAACGCTGGCTGCGCCCGAACCTGGACTGACCCTCGACAAGCCGGGCCGGGGCAGTAGGGTAAGCGCCATGCGCCTGCTCACCCTGCTTGCCAGCCTGATCCTTGCCGCGCCGCTTCAGGCGCAGGTCCTGCCCGCCACGGTCGCAGTCGCGTTTGACCGACAGGCAATCCGCCCGGTTATGGCCGAAGGACTGGCCGATCGCACCACCGGGCGTGCGGTGACTGCCGACAGCCCGGTGCGGATCGCCTCGATCTCCAAGCTGGTCACCACGCTTGGCGTGCTGCGGCTGGTCGATCAGGGCAAGCTGAACCTTGACCGCGATGTCTCCGATTACCTCGGCTGGCGCCTACGCAACCCCGCCTTCCCAGACCAACCGATCACCCTGCGCCTGCTACTGAGCCACCAGTCAAGCCTGCGCGACGGGGGTGAGCGCTATATCATTCCGCTGGGGGTGACCCTGCGCGAACGGGTGGCCGAGCCGGCGATGTGGGATGCGCAGCACGGTCCCAAGGTGGGCTGGTTTGCCTATAGCAATATCAACTTCCCGGTTGCCGCCAGCGTGATCGAGCGGGTCACCGGCGAACGGTTTGACGTGGCGATGGGCCGGCTGGTTCTCAATCCGCTGAAGCTGGATGCCTGCTTCAACTGGGGCGCGGGCTGTTCGGCAAAGGCCTTTCGCCGCGCCACAATCCTCTACCGCGACAGCGGCGAAGTCGCGCGCGATGATCTGAAGGGCCAGCCACCGCTGTGCCCGGTTGTCCCGGCACAGGATGGATCGTGCGACCTTACCCGTTATCAACCCGGCCAGAACGGCGCGCTGTTTGGCCCGCAAGGTGGGCTGCGCATCGCGATGACGGACCTCGCGAAGGTTGGGCAGATGCTGGCACGGGGCGGCAAGGGGTTTCTGTCCGCTCGGACCTTCCGCGAGCTGACCCGCGCGCAGTGGCAGTCAGGGCCAAATCGCGGCGGGATTGGCGAGTATGGCGAAAGCAATGGCTTCTTCTGCGCCTATGGCCTGGGGCTGCAACGGATTGGGGACGGCGGAGCCGGCTGCAAGGATGACCTGTTCGGCGATGGCAGGGCCCGGATTGGACATTCGGGTGAAGCCTATGGGCTGCGCTCGGGCCTGTGGCTTGATCCGAAAGCCGGCAAGGGCATCGCCTTTTTCACCAGCGCTGTGGCGGATGACGCGCCCAAGGGCCGTTCGGCCTTTACCGCCGTCGAAGAGGCCGTTGTGGAGAGAGCAGGCCGCTAGCCCTTCCGCTGCCCGCCCCGCCGGGCTAGGCGCTGGTCGGTGACGCGCGACGCCATCCTTGACCAGCTCCACACCACCTTCGGGTTCAGCGCCTTTCGCGGGGTGCAGGAACAGGTGATCGCGCGCGTGCTCGGCGGGCAATCGACTCTGGCGATCATGCCGACGGGTGCGGGCAAATCGCTGACCTATCAGTTGCCGGCGGTGATGATGGAGGGGACCTGCGTGGTCGTCTCCCCCTTGATTGCGCTGATGCATGACCAGTTGCGCGCCGCCACCGCCAACGGCATCCGCGCCGCTACCCTGACCAGCGCCGACCTTGACCGGGCCGAGACGATCGAGCGGTTCCGCGCCGGCGCGCTCGACCTGCTTTATGTTGCGCCCGAGCGCGCCAGCCAGCCGCATTTCCGCGAAATGCTGACCACTGCGCCGCTCAGCCTGTTCGCGATCGACGAGGCGCACTGCGTTTCCGAATGGGGCCACGATTTCCGCCCTGACTACCGCCTGCTGCGCCCCTTGATGGATGCCTTCCCACAGGTGCCGCGCCTCGCGTTGACCGCCACGGCCGACCGCCACACCCGTGCCGATGTTCTGACCCAGCTTGGCATTGGCGAGGAGGGGCTGATTGTCGCCGGGTTTGACCGGCCCAATATCCGCTATGCGATCCGCCACCGCGACAGCCTGCTCCAGCAGCTGAAAACCCTGATGGCCGAGCAGCCCGGGCCAGGGATCGTCTATGCCCCGACACGCAAGAAGGTAGAGGAGCTGGCAGACAAGCTGGCCGCTGCCACGGGCCGCCAGGTTCTGCCCTATCACGCCGGGCTTGATCCGCAGGTCCGCAGCGCCAACCAGGCGGCCTTTGTTGCCAGCGAGGACATGGTGATGGTCGCCACGGTCGCCTTTGGCATGGGGATCGACAAGCCCGACGTGCGGTTTGTTGCCCACGCCGGCATTCCCAAGTCGATCGAGGGTTATTACCAGGAAACCGGCCGCGCCGGACGCGATGGTGATCATGCCGTGGCACTAATGCTGTGGGCCGCGGAAGACTTTGCCCGCGCCCGGATGCGCGTGGCCGAAGTGGAGGAAGCCCGCCAGCCCGGCGAACGCGTGCGGCTGGACGCCCTGGCGGCCCTGGTTGAAACGGGGGCTTGTCGCCGCGCAATCCTGCTGCGCCACTTTGGTGAAGACCCGCCGCAGACCTGCGGTAATTGTGACAATTGCCTGGAAGCGCCGGGGATCGTCGATGTGACCGAACTGGCGCGCAAGCTGCTCTCTGCCGTCTATCGCACCGGGCAGACCTATGGCTTTGGCCATGTCGAAAAGGTGCTGCTGGGGCAGGAGGATGAGCGGGTTCTCACCCGCGGGCATGACCAGCTTTCGGTCTTCGGTATCGTCGGTCCGGATGAAGCACCGCTGCTCAAACCGCTGATGCGCGCGCTTCAGGCCCGCGGCAGCCTGGTCCCGACCGAGCACGGCGGCCTGGCACTGGGCGGCGATGCGCGCGATGTGCTGAAGGGCGAGGCCGCGGTGCTGATCGCGCTGCAACCGCGCCGCGAACGCACTGGCCGCGGCGGCCGACGCGATCGCGGCGCGATCAATCCGGTTGGCAATCCGCTGTTCGATGCGCTGCGCGAACTGCGCCGCTCACTCGCCGCCGAGGCCGGTGTGCCGCCCTATGTCATTTTCCACGATGCGACCTTGCGCGAAATGGCCGAGACCCGACCCGCCAGCCTCGCCCAGTTGGGCGAAGTCGGCGGCGTCGGGTCCCGGAAATTGGCGGCCTATGGCGAGGCGTTCCTCGCCACCATTCGCCGGTACTGATTACGGCCGGATCTCATCATGCGGCAGCTGCGGCGCGGCGTCCTCGCCGTGGCGGGTGGCCCACAGCGAGTAGAACACGCCAGCCGCGATCAGACCTGCAGTCACGCCCAGGCTCAGCACTGGCGGGAACTTCTCCCCGCCCATGACGAAATCGGAGATGAAGATCTTCGAGCCGATGAACACCAGCACGGCAGCAAGGGCATACTTCAGGTAGTAGAAGCGGTGCACCATGGCCGAGAGCGCGAAATAGAGCGCGCGCAGGCCCAGGATCGCCATGATGTTGCTGGTATAGACGATGAAGGTGTCGGTCGTGATCGCAAAGATCGCCGGCACCGAATCCACCGCAAAGACCAGGTCGGCCAGGTTGATCACCACCAGCGCCACGAACAGCGGGGTGACCGCCGTGACCAGCTTGCCGGTCTTCTCATCCGGCACCTTCACGAAGAAGTGCTGGTCATGCAGCTTGGGCGTGACCCGCATGTGGGTGGAAATCCACCGCACCACCGGGTTTTTCGACACGTCGGGATCGTGATCCCCGGCGAAGAACATCTTCACGCCGGTGAAGATCAGGAAGGCCGCGAAGATGTAGAGCACCCAATAGGCTTCCTGCACCAAGGCCGCACCCGCCGCGATCATCAGGCCGCGCAGCACGATCACCGCGAGGATGCCCCAGAGCAACGCGCGGTACTGGTACTTCGGCGGGATCGCGAAGAAGGTGAAGATCAGGCTGATCACGAAGACATTGTCGATCGAGAGCGCCTTTTCGATGAAGTACCCGGTGTAGTACTTCATGCCCAGGTCCCCGCCCTTCTCGATCCAGACCCAGGCGCCGAACGCCATGGCGATCGCGATGTAGAAGACCGAGAGCTTCAGCGATTCCGCGATGCCCATCTCGCGGTCTTCCTTGTGCAGGATGCCCAGGTCGAAAACGGTCAGCGCGATGACGATGCCGATAAAGGCCAGCCAGAACCAGAGCGGCGTGCCGAGCCAGTCGGCGGTGAGGAATTCCATTGATCAGTGCCCCTGTAGCAAAACAAAAGCGCGCCGGAACAAGGGGACTGACCCTGCTCCGGCGCGGAGGTGGTGTGGTCGTGTCGCTGTTATCCAGACATGCGCGGACGGCGCAGCAAGCGCGCCAACCGGTCCTTGATCGCCAGTTTGAGCTTCTTCAGCCGGACGATCTCGAACGGATCGGCCAGCCGGCGGCGCTGCGCCAGGCGCAGGGCCTCATCAAGCTTCTGGTGGCGCTCCATCAAACGGAACACACGATCGGACATGGCAATAGCTCCCTAATCGAACGGTTGTGGTTCGATCGGATGCGCCGAGCCTTGGGCCTGGATCCTTGGGATGGGGGGACAAGTGTCCGGACCCTAGGCATCGGCGTCATCCGATGCGGTCCGACATCACGCTGCGCCCTGGCTGGGAAGGGGGGATGGTGCCAGTGCGCCGCGCCAGAGGGGCCCGGTCCCGCAGGAGTGTTTTTAAGACCGATTCGCTCGCATTTCAAGTCCCCCGCACAAAGTCTGTATCCGCCACTTGACGACCAAGCGAATTGCGATATTAATGTGATATCAAATTATAGGGGTCAAAACCAATGTCCGATACGCACACACCAATGGCCGTCAGCCGCGAAACGCGCGCCTGGAGCACCAGCGGATACCTTATCCTGATCGCCTTCCTCGTACTGCTGAGCCTGACGATCTTCAGGATCGTCAATTTTGCTGGCAGCCAGCCCGATGATAGCGAGATCTTCGGCTTCGTCGTCTCGACCGGCCTCGCGGCAATCGTTTTGGTCGTCCTCGCCAGCGGCTTTTACATGGTTCAGCCCAATCAAGCGGCGGCGATCACACTGTTTGGCGCCTATCGTGGCACTGATCGCAATCACGGGCTCCGCTGGGTCTGGCCGTGGATGGGCAAGACCAAGATTTCGGTCCGGGCGAACAACCTGGTTTCCGACAAGATCAAGGTCAACGACCTGCGCGGCAACCCGATCGAGATGGCCGCCCAGGTGGTCTGGCGTGTGGTCGATACCGCCCAGGCGCTCTATGATGTCGACGATTACAAGGCTTTCGTGATGGTCCAGATCGAGGCGGCAGTCCGCACGATCGGCTCGCGCTATCCCTATGACGATTTCGCCCATGCCGAGATCACCCTGCGCGGCAATCATGATGAAGTCGGCGTCGAACTGCGCAAGGAACTGATCGCGCGGCTGACCATGGCCGGGATCACCGTGGACGAATGCGGCTTTACCCACCTGGCCTATGCCCAGGAGATTGCCGGGGCGATGCTGCGCCGGCAGCAGGCCGAAGCCGTGATCGCGGCGCGGACCAAGCTGGTCGAAGGGGCGGTGACCATGGTCGAAATGGCGCTGCAGCAGCTGAGCGACAAGGGCGTCGTCCAGCTTGACGACGAACGCAAGGCCGCGATGGTTTCGAACCTGATGGTCGTGCTCTGCGGTGAGCGGGATACCCAGCCGGTGGTCAAC
>JACCED011089828.1_pt1 | contig 11394 bp, 12 predicted proteins | sample 7455021 | NCBI WGS metagenome assembly JACCED01 (sample SAMN15323456, study PRJNA562643) | freshwater metagenome | isolation source: river surface water | place: USA:Blue River Watershed | collected 2017-08-19
AAGTGTAAAACCGAATGGCAAAACGACAAGGCCGGCAAGAATTGCTGCGACAGCGACAGGTGGAGCGAAGTAGCGCTTAGACGCCGTGGCAAAGTTGCGTCGGGTGAGCTCGCCGCGCCAAACACCTGTTGAGTAAAACTACTTGACTAGGCGGCTAACTCGACCTCGCGGCCAGTAGGTGACCTTGAGCTCTGGACTGAACCAAACCAGACCGCCGGTGGCTTTGATCCGCTGGGCTAGCTCCCAGTCCTCGCCCCGAATGATCTGCTCGTTGTAGCCACCGACCCGTTCGAGCGCCGCCTTTTGGAAAATACCTAGGTACGCGGACTCGGCTTCGCCAGCCTGGCCGCCGACGTGATAAGCGGCACCACCAACGCCGAATCGGCTGGTGTATGCCCAGGCCACCGCCTTTTGAAAAGCGCCTTTACCGCGAGCATCCATGATTCCGCCGAGCAAATCGGCTTTGGTCTCCACAAGGATTTCGACTCCGCGGGCGAGGTAGTTTTCGGCCGGTTCGCTGTGTGCATCGACACGCACGATGATGTCGTGTTTGGCACGTCGAATCGCCTCGTTGAGCCCCACAGTTGTAAGTCCGCGCGGGTTGTCGATCAGCTTGACGCGGTTATCTTTCCGCGCCAGGTCCGCCGCGATTGAGTTTGTCGCATCTCGGCTAGGGCCGAGGGCTAGAAGCAGTTCAAGTTCGCCCGGGTAAGCCTGCTCTAGCACCGACTCAACGGCAGCTGCCAAGTGGCCCTCTTCGTTTAGCACTGGCATCAGCACGCTAAGCGGCGGGTAAGACTTCATGGGTTAGTCGACTGTGTTCGAGCCGTTGTAGGCGTTGTATGCGTTGGTGACCTCAACCGGGTCGCCGTCCATCTTCAGGACGCCTTTCTCGATCCAAATCACTCGGGTGCAGGTGTCGAGAATCGACTTCATGCTGTGGCTAACCAAGAACACGGTGCCAGCCTGGTCACGCATTTCGCGCATCCTGGCTTCGGACTTGGTGCGGAACTCTTGGTCTCCTACAGCTAGGGCTTCATCGATGATCAGGATGTCGTGGTTTCGCGCGGCGGCAATTGCGAAACGAAGTCGAGCAGACATACCGCTTGAGTAGGTGCGCATGGGTAGGTCGATGAACTCTTCGAGACCCGCAAACGCGGTGACCTCTGCCGACTTTGCGATGATTTCCTTTTTGGTAAAGCCCATCGCTAAGCCACCGAGAATAATGTTCTTCTCACCGCTCAAGCCCGGCAGAAGAACCGCACCTACACCGAGAAGGCTTGGGCGAGCGAAGGCGTAAACCGCACCAGACTGAAGTGGCGTGAGGCCTGCAATCGCTCGCATGAGCGAGGACTTACCAGAACCGTTGCTGCCGATGATGCCGACCGAGTCGCCCTCGTAGATCGTGAACGAGACACCCTTGACCGCGTGGACTTCGCGTACGCGGATCTTCTTTGTGAAGAGGCCGCCGCGAGCCATGTTTCCTGTAACTTTGCGACCGGTACCGAACACCTTGTAAACGACGTGCGCGTTATCGACAACGACAACCGGTTTGCGTGTCTCGACAACTTCTTTTTTAGTCTTCGCGGCCATGGCGCTCCTCCACCTTCCAGAAGAGGACGACGCTGATCAGCGGAAGCAAAATGGCCCAGCCGGCGCAGAGCAGCCAAAGTTCCGCGGTTGCGTCGTAGTCACGAATGAGGATTCCGCGAACCAGGTTGATGAAAGCCGAGTAAGGGTTGTACTTCATGATCTCTAGAGCCACTGGATACTGCTCGAGAATTTTGTCGATGCTGTAGAAGATGCCGCTCGAGTAGAAGATAAGTCGGAAAGCAAAAGGTATGACCTTGTTTAGGTCGGCGAACTGAACGGTGAGTCTGGCCGCGAGCATCGAGCTACCAGCCCCGAAAAGCACGACGAGCGCAATCGCGGGAATGAACAGTAGCCACTCCCAGGTGATCGGGTTTCCGAAAGCGAGAATCGTGAGAATCAAAAGACCCAGTTGGGGAACCAGGTTGATGAATTGCTGAATCGTGGCCGAAAGTGGCAAGAGCACACGAGGGAAGCTCAGGCTCTTAACCAAGCCAGCGTTGCTGGTGACCGAGGTCGCGCCGGACATGAACGTGCCCTGAAGGAACGAAAACAGGAACACACCGGCAAATAGGTACTCGATGAAGTGAACCGGGCGGTTTTCGGCGCCGAGAATGATTCCGAAGATGAGACCGTACATCGCCCCTTGCATCGCCGGGGTAAGGATCATCCACCAGCGGCCGAGGCGGTTTCGGGCATTCTGAGCCTGGTTTGTGTAAGAAGATAACGTCCAAGCAAATTCGCGACGACCCCAAGATTCCTTGATGTACGCGAAGAAAGGTGGGCGGGCACCGACGCGCTTTAGCCCGTGTTTTGCTGCGTATTCTGCGTTAGACACTCGTGCCCTCCTTCGGTCAAAGTTTACTTGCTGGCCTTAATCGCGGCTGCGATGGTGGACTGAATCTTCTCGTAGTTCGGCAGGTCTGGTTCGAAGCCAAACTTCGGCACGAGTTCGACCGCTTTCACCTTTTTGGAGCGTGCATTGAGGGCTAGGTCCACGTAGGTGCCAACCATGCCGTCTGGGATGTCGGTATCAACTAGGGCCTTCATAGCGCCCGCGAGCTGCTCAAACCTGAAGAAGGCGTTGGTAGGCGTCAATTTCTTGAGTAGCAGTTGCTGAATCTCGTGTTGCCTCGCCATTCGAGAATAGTCCGAGGTGCCGTGTCTGCTTCTGGCATACCAGAGCGCAAGACGGCCGTCCATGTGCTGAACCCCGACCTCAATCCAACCGGTCGCATCGGAGGCGTCGTCCAGCTGACCACCGATGGGCAAACGCTCTTTGACATTTACTGTGACGCCGCCGAGTGCATCGACGAGTTGCTTGAAACCCGACATATTTACCATCACGAAGGAGTGGATCTTTAGCCCGGTGACACCCTCGACCAAATCGCGAGTCGCTTCGATGCCAGGTGTTGATCCGTTTTCCGCTGCGTCTGGGTAGGCATCTGGGTGGTTGTCGGAAACGGCTTTGTAGGCGGCGTTGATCAGGTCGTCCCATGATTCGCCGTAGAACTCTCGAAGCGGCGAGTCTTTTGGAATCGGAGCGTGCTGGAGATTACGAGGAATTCCGATGTTGACCATCGCACCGGTGTCGGCGTTCAAACTGAGCACCGAAATCGAGTCCGGGCGGACACCGAAACGGTCTTTGCCGGCATCGGACCCGAGCAGAAGAATGTTGTATCGTCCATTGCTCGCCGAGGTAAAGCCGGACTGCTTGAAGATTGAAGAAACCGTTTCGCCGGTGGTGCGAACGGTGTTTCCGCCAGTGACAAATACGCCGGTGCCCAAAATGGACGCAACGACAAACATGGCTAGCATCACGTTTCTGCCCATTGGGTAGAGCTGGCCGAGCTGACTGAGCCTTAGTGCGTCGAGAATCAGAACCAGAAACAGGACAGCGTAGATGTAAAAAACGATTGCGAGTACCCCGCCGATCCAAGGGGTCGCGACCAAAGTCAGAGCCCAGGAGCGTTTGACCAAGAAAAGGAAGAACCAGAGAGCGATGCCCGCCCAACCGATTATGGTTGCGCGAATACCAACTTGACCCAGCCTCCGATTGCCAGCGAGAAGCTGCGCCGAACCTGGGATGAGGACGCCGAGGAGCAGCAAAAAGATTGCACGCTTGCGCATCTGCTGGGGTGTAGCCCGGTCGAAGCGCCTAAAGAGGGAGTTGCTTAGATCTGAGATTTCAGTTTCTCGTTCTTCTCGGCGACGGCGTCTTTGAGGGACTCACCGAAGGCGGCGAGCTTTTCGGTTAGCGAATCGTCGCAGGTACCAATGATTCGAGCGGCGAGAATACCCGCATTACGAGCGCCACCGATGGAGACGGTTGCAACGGGAATGCCGGCCGGCATCTGAACAATTGAAAGTAGCGAGTCAAGGCCGTCAAGCTTGGCAAGCGGAACAGGCACGCCAATTACCGGCAAGGTTGTGACACTGGCCAGCATGCCTGGCAGGTGCGCTGCTCCCCCGGCTCCGGCGATGATGACTTTGATCCCGCGACCAGCAGCTGACTTGCCCCACTCGATCATGCGTTCGGGGGTGCGGTGCGCGCTTAAGACCTCGACCTCGAACTCGATGCCGAACTCCTTGAGTGCGACGGCGGCGTCTGACATGACGTTCCAGTCAGAGTCTGAACCCATCACTACGCCAACGATTGGTTTACCCAAAGCGTTCTCCCGTCTGTTATCTAGACAATTTTGCTACCCGCGAAGCAAAACGGCGGCAGCGGCGCGCGCCTGCGCCAAGGCCCATTCGGCTTCGTCGGCGACCACGGTGACGTGGCCCATCTTGCGACCCTTGCGAGCCGACTTTCCGTAAGTGTGGAATTTCGCGTGCGGGTGAAGTTGCATCGCGTGGTCGTAGTGACCAACGAAGTCATTCTGGTCATCGACACCGAGGAGGTTGACCATCACGGCGTTTTCCGCTGTCATGTCCGTAGATCCGAGTGGCAGACCGGCAACAGCTCTCAGGTGCTGTTCGAACTGGCTGGTGACCGAGCCCTCGATACTGAAGTGGCCGGAGTTGTGCGGGCGCATCGCCAGCTCGTTAATAACCAGTCGGCCATCCACAGTTTCAAACAACTCAACTGCTAGCACGCCGGTCACATCGAGTCCCTCGGCAACACCGCGGGCGATCTCGACCGCAGATGCCAGGGTCGAGTCACTCGCATTTGGAGCGGGTGCAAGCACCTCCGCGCAAACCCCTTCGCGCTGAACCGTCTGAACCAGCGGCCAAGCCCGAAACTCTCCGGTCGCGCTGCGAGCGCTCAACTGAGCTAGCTCTCGCGTGAAGCTAACCTTTTCTTCGGCCAGCAGCGGTGCAAAGTCAAACCAGTCTTCGGCATCCGAAACGCTGCGAACCACTCGGACACCCTTGCCGTCATAACCACCGATCGGCGTCTTCAAAATGATTTCGCCTCCGTGGGCGTCCAAGAATTCTTGTAATTCAGCTCGAGTGTTGATCTCGGCCCAGTCGGGCATCGGGAGGCCTAGCTCACCGAGGCGTCGTCTCATCGAAAGCTTGTTTTGTGCAAACGCGAGAGCGTGCGGGGCCGGGTGAATCTTTACGCCTTCAGACTGCAAAGTCTCGAGGATCGCGATTGGGACGTGTTCGTGGTCGAACGTGATTACGTCCACGGTCTTCGCAAAGGCTCGAACCACGTCGAGCTCTGTGTAGTCGCCGACCATGGTTGCAGAGAGTGCCGCCGATGAGTTCTCTGCCTCGGCGAGAACTTTGAAATCCAACCCTAGAGAGGTTGCAGGCACGGACATCATGCGGGCGAGTTGCCCACCACCGATTGCGCCGATTCTCACCATAGTTCTATTTTGCCAGAGCGCCGATGGTGGCGGCGATCTCCTTAGGCTTTGCATAGCCCTTGAGAGAAAGGGACTCCTGGTCGCGAACCTTTACGGTAACCCCTTTTAGAGCACTCACCGAAACGCCTTCGATTTCGCTAGCGAGGATTGTCCGCGTTTTCATGCCGAAGATTCCATTACGGGTAACGATTTGATCTTCGAACACATCGACGAAGGTTCCCAGGTATCGAAGGCTCGGAATCAACCAAAATGTGACAACCGCTACACCGAGGCCAGCGTGCAGGATGGCAGAGAAGTCCGGCTCAAGTTGCTTGCCAAAGAAGAATCCGTAAACCGCTCCGACTGCTGCGAGCGCGAGAAACGACCACCAGAGGCGCATCATTCGAGGGCGGATTCTTGTAATTCTCTGCACCGACTAATTGTGGCGCAAATGCACGATGTCGCCGGCACCAACGGCGTAGAGCGTGTTTTCGCCCGACACGGCTAACAGCAGGCGTCCGGATGAGTCGATGTCGATCGCGGTTCCGACAACCTCTTGGTCACCCGGCATGATTGCGCGAACCTCTTGACCGAGGGTTGAGCAAAGCTCCTTGACGGCGTCTCGCAGGTGAAGTTCGGCATCTCCCCCGCCCGAAACAAACTCTTTATAAAGAGGAACGAATTCGGCCAGGTAGCGCTCGAGGACCTGCTCGAGTTCAATCTCGGCACCCTCGAGTCGCATTGAGGTGGCATTGGGGATCGGTAAATCGTCTTGCGCCTGGGTCAGATTGAGCCCTGCGCCAACCACGACGCTCTGGGAATCCACGAGCTCGCTCAAGACACCGCTGATCTTCTTGCCGCCAACCAGGACGTCGTTGGGCCACTTGACATCGGCGGAGACACCAAAACCTCGAACCGCTCGAGCCATAGCCACGCCAGCGAGAAGAGGCAACCAGGCATTGGAATCTGGGTTGGCGAAGCTCGGCTTCAGCAAGATGGACACCGCAAGAGATTGACCAACCGGCGATGACCAATCGCGACCCGAGCGACCCCGGCCCGCCGTTTGAGAGCCGGCGACGAGGACGGTGAGATCCGCACCGCCCAAACCAGCTAGGTCGGCGTTCGTCGAACCGGTTTGCTCTACGTAGGTGAGCGAAGAAACCAGTGCCGCGGCTGCCGAAAGATCCATGCCGCTAGTTTAGGTTTCAGGCGGGGCGCGAGTAGGGTGTTATTCATGACTGACGCAAAACCAACGCCAGATTTGAGCACCACCGCGGGCAAAATTGCCGACCTTCAGCACCGCTACCACGAGGCCGTTTACGCCAGCGGTGAGGCAGCGATTGCCAAGCAGCACGCGCGTGGCAAAAAGACCGCCCGCGAGCGCATCGAGATGCTGCTCGACCCGGGTTCGTTTGTCGAACTGGACGAGTTCGTTCGTCACCGTTCCACGGCCTTCGGAATGGACAAGAACCGCCCTTACGGTGACGCTGTTGTAACTGGCGTCGGAACCATCGGTGGGCGTCAGGTCGCGCTGTTCTCTCAAGACTTCACAATCTTCGGTGGCTCGCTCGGCGAGGCTGCCGGAAACAAGATCATCAAGGTCATGGACTTGGCAATCGCTACCGGTGTGCCGCTGATCGGAATTCTCGACTCGGGCGGCGCTCGCATTCAGGAGGGCGTCATCGCTCTCGGCAAGTACGGCGAAATCTTCAAGCGCAACACCATGGCATCGGGTGTGATTCCTCAGATCTCGATCATTATGGGCCCGGCCGCTGGTGGCGCCGTTTACTCCCCCGCGCTAACCGACTTCGTGATCATGGTTGACAAGACCTCGAACATGTTCGTGACTGGCCCAGACGTAATCAAGACCGTGACTGGCGAGGATGTCGGCATGGAGGAGCTCGGTGGCGCACTCGCTCACAACAAGACCTCGGGTGTCGCCCACTACCTGGCTGCCGACGAAGAGGACGCGCTGGACTACGCACGCAACCTGCTGAGCTACCTGCCAGAAAACAATCTCTCGGAGACTGTCTCATACGAACCGCACGGCGAGCTCGAGGTCACCGACGAAGACCGGTTACTCGACAAGATCATTCCGGACTCACCAAACCAGCCTTACGACATGCACACCATCATCGAGTCGATTGTCGATGACCACGAGTTCCTAGAGGTGCAGCCGCTGTTCGCGCCAAACATCTTGATTGGTTTCGCTCGCGTGGACGGTCGCAGCGTCGGAATCATCGCTAACCAGCCGTCTCAGATGGCCGGAACCCTAAACATCGACGCTGGAGAAAAAGCCGCTCGCTTCGTTCGTTTCTGCGACGCCTTCTCGATTCCAATCCTGACCCTCGTTGACGTCCCCGGTTATCTTCCGGGCGCCGACCAGGAGTGGGCCGGTGTTATTCGCCGCGGAGCCAAGTTGCTTTACGCATACGCCGAGGCAACCGTTCCTCTGGTTACCGTGATCACCCGCAAGGCTTACGGAGGCGCATACATCGTTATGGGTTCGAAGCAGCTCGGCGGCGACATCAACCTCGCCTGGCCGACAGCCGAAATCGCCGTGATGGGCGGACAGGGTGCAGTGAACATTTTGTTCCGCGACAAGATCAAAGAAGCCGAGGACTCGGGCGCAGATGTCGCCGCAGTGCGCGCGAAACTTGCCGCCGAGTACACCTACAACGTTGCCTCGCCTTTCCTGGCAGCAGAGCGCGGAGAACTCGATGGAATCATCGAGCCTTCGGCAACCCGCATTTCGGTCATCAAGGCCCTGCGCGCACTTCGCACCAAGCGCGCTAGCCTGCCACCGAAGAAGCACGGAAACATCCCGCTGTAATGAGTGAAGACCTACAGCACCTACTAAAGGTTGAGGGCGGAAACCCTACACCTGAAGAACTTGCGGCCGTGGTGGCCGTGCTGACTGCAGCCGTGGCCGAGGCCAACGAGCAGGCGGCAAAGGCGGTTCGCCAGCCAAGCAGCACCTGGAACCGCGGCAGCAACATGCTCCGCGGCGGACTCAACCCCGGCTTCGGTCAGTGGACCGCAAGCACTCGACCCGGATTGGATTAGCAATGTCGCGCAAACCATCAGCAATTGACGAACTTTCGAACGCCTGGGTAGTGACCCTCGCCGAGCTGAGCCCTTCGTTCGCTACCTACGCGGGCTTCCCCGGTGGCGAAGACAAGCTAGACGACAACTCGCCAGAGGCCAACGAGCACTTTTACCAGTTGCAGAAGGACCTCCTAGCGAAGCTCGAACCTATGCAGCCGACCGACAAGATCGACGAGGTTTCGAAGGATGCACTCGTCTCGAGCCTCAAGCTCGCAATCGAACTGCACGAGTCTGGACTATGGAAGCGTGACCTAGACGTCATTTCTTCACCAGCCCAGGGAATCCGTGACATTTTTGACCTCTCACCTGTCGCTACCGAAAACGACTGGTCGAACTTAAACAAGCGCATGCGCGCTGTCGAGGGTGCGATTGACGGGTACATCGAGACCCTTCGACTAGGCATCCGCGACAACGACACCCCAGCGATTCGCCAGGTGAACTGGGTTGTCAACGACCTCGACAACATCACCGGCGCTGACGGCTTCTTCCAGAAGTTCGCCAAAGCTGAAGGAGTCGAACTTTCGGCTGGACTTCGAGCCGAGCTAGCCGAAGCCGCCGACGTTGCCACCGCGGCTTACGCAAAACTACAAAACTTTTTGAAGGACGAACTCGCCCCTGTTGCTACCAAAGAGGACGCAATCGGGCGCGAGCGCTACTCGCTTTTGAGCCAGCGATTCCTCGGAGCCAAGATCGACCTCGAAGAAACCCTGCAGTGGGGAATCGAAGAGCTCGCTCGCGTGAAGGCTGAGCAAGAGGCCGTTGCGAACGAGATCAAGCCGGGCGGTACCGTGGCCGAGGCCATCGAAGTTTTGAACAACGACCCGAGCCGCAAGCTGCACAGCACCGAAGAGCTAAAGGCGTGGATGCAGCGCCTAAGCGACGAAGCGGTTGAGAAGCTGGGAGCCACCCACTTCGACATCCCCGAGCAGTTGCGCACACTCGAGTGCCTAATTGCACCGACCAACTCGGGGGTCATCTACTACACCGGCCCAACCGACGACTTCAGCCGTCCTGGACGCATGTGGTGGTCCGTTCCAGCCGGCGTAACCGAGTTCGACACCTGGCGTGAAACCACAACCGTTTACCACGAGGGCGTTCCAGGTCACCACCTGCAGATTGGCACCCAGGTTTACAACCGCGAAGAGCTGAACGACTGGCGCCGTATGGCCAACTGGTGCTCTGGTCACGGCGAGGGTTGGGCGCTTTACGCCGAACGTCTGATGCAGGACCTAGGATTCCTAAACGACCCGGGCGATCGCCTCGGAATGCTGGATGGCCAGCGGATGCGCGCGGCTCGCGTGGTGCTCGACCTTTCGGTTCACCTCGGCAAGCCTCGCCTAGACGGCGCGGGCAAGTGGGACTTCGACTACGCGGTCGAATTCTTGGGTGAAAACGTCAACATGTCGCCAGAGTTCGTGAACTTCGAGGTCCACCGCTACTTCGGTTGGCCAGGTCAGGCTCCGAGCTACAAGGTCGGACAGCGCATCTGGGAACAGATTCGTGACGAAGCTTCAGCAAAGGCTGGCGACAGCTGGGATATCAAGAAGTTCCACCGCGATGCACTAAACCTCGGAGCACTGGGCCTCGACACCCTGCGCCGAGCAATTCTTGGCTAAAGCTTCAGATCTACGTTCGGTTTGATTGAACCGCGTTCGAAGCCGACCACGCTAATTTGCCAGTTAGAGTTGACCTTTGATCTGACAGTAATCTTGCCGGTCAACTGCTTGTTGATTATTTCCTCGACAGGTCGCAGCAGGGCTTCCAGCTCGGTCTTTGATAGGTCGTCCAGTCCACCCTCGTCGATCAGGTAAACCTCGACCCCGCGACCGCGCGCGAGTCTGGCAGCGTGCTTGATGCCGGTGGTGACTAGGTGTCCGCCCATGATCTCGTCACTGAGTCTTTGCTCGAGAGCGATGGCTTCGCGACGCTCGGACTCCGCGAGGCGCCCCTTCTTCGAAACTACGAGTCTCAGCAGGTTCTGCACTTCGGCGAGCGATAGATCGAAGGTGCGCTGCTTGGTCTCGCTAATCGATTCAGCCCTCTTTAGTTCAAGAGTTTGTTCGGCGCTCATCCGATTGAAGCGCTCGATGTCAGCCTCGGAGCTCTTTATACCCAGGTTGGTGGCGTGACCAACCATTACCAACAGGGTAAGTCCGATCATTCCACTTTGACCCAGTCCAGCCGTACCCTCGGCAACCAGGATCTGACTGACAGCCACGGCGAGACCAGCCCAGGCGAAGCCCGCTTGACCTCGAAGTGCCGTCGCCCCGAGCAAAACCCCGAGTGCGCCGACGAACCAGGTTGCGTAGGTGCCGTGCGAGTTTGAAGTGATTTGAGAGTAAGACAATTGCGGGAGGACTGCGGCCACTAGCAGGTTGAGGGTTCCCTGCCAGGCTGGGATCGCCATGCCCTTGTGCAACAGGATTGTGGGCACAAGTGTGGCCAGATAGATCAGGATTCCCAGGTAGACATAACTGGCATCTGCATAGCGACCACTCCAGAGAATGCCGAGAGTCGAGTGGAAGAGCCCTAGACCAATTGCGGTGAGAGCCATCGGGAGCCTAGAGACGCGAATCATTTTCGATCCCATTCCAAAACAATCGTCGTGCCCTTTGCAGGGCCTGAGTCGATGTGAACCTTGCCGCCGACATCTTCGATTCGCTTCACAATCACGAACTTAAAGCCAAGCGAATGGTTTGGCACGCGCGACGGCCTGAACCCTTGACCGTCGTCGATGATGACAACCTTGAGACCCGTATTCGTGGACTTGAGCCGGATCTTTCGCTTCGCCTTTGAACCGGCGTGTTGGATCGAATTCGTAAGTGCCTGGTTGAAGGCATCTGAAATCGCGGTTGCGACATCTTTCGGTATGAACGTGAGGCTCGAACCGGTCACCGAG
>JACCED011192488.1_pt1 | contig 11393 bp, 9 predicted proteins | sample 7455021 | NCBI WGS metagenome assembly JACCED01 (sample SAMN15323456, study PRJNA562643) | freshwater metagenome | isolation source: river surface water | place: USA:Blue River Watershed | collected 2017-08-19
GTATTATTGTTTCTACAACATAAAAAGAGGACCTATGGCTGTAACCACTAAAAAACCAGTAAACTACTTAAACAATAAAGATATCCTTAAGGAAATTCATTCAAGTAAAAACACATATTGCTCATTTCTAGAGCCAGAATATCATAGATATGATCTAATCATTGACAAACCCGAAGAATCTTTGGAGAAGTCCCTAGCATTTGCATTAAAGCCTGCACAAATTAAGGCTGCTAAAGAAGTTAGAGCGGCTAGATTGTCAATTGAGACAGGAGAGAAAGTCGATGTGAAATCGATCAATAAAGAAGATTTGATTTTCAGAGTCATGACTTGGGATCATATTCCAGTGTCACAAAAACAACCACGTAAAACAGTAAAGAAAAAGACTGCTAAAGACATTTTAACCTTTGATGATGAAGATACTGACATTGATGCAGTATTCGCAGACTTAGAAGATAACACTACTAAAGGAGAAGTTGATGACATGGTTCATGTCAAAGTAAACTTTCCACCATTCCAGCATTTCAAGTTAGATGACACCGGCTCAATGCGCTGTGTCGGCAAGAGTCACTGGGAGGGCGGACTTGAAAACGGTGAGTTCAACAAAGAGCATGGACAGATCACAAACAAACTAGCACGTATGTATATCATGCTTTGTGAAAAGTATGCTATGAAGTTTAACTGGCGAGGCTATACGTACAACGATGAGATGCGCAACAGTGCTATTCTACAATTAACATATGTTGGATTACGATTCAACGAAGCAAAGTCAGCAAACCCATTCGCTTACTATACTGCGGCAATCACAAATAGTTTTTGTCGTGTGTTGAATACTGAAAAACGTAACCAAAATATTCGTGATGATATTCTTGAAATGAATGGACTAAACCCAAGTTTTAGTCGTCAAATGAGTGGCGTCAAAATGGTGTTTGACGAATAAGGTAACCTAATTACTTGTAATATGAATGAAGAGGTCTTATAGTATCGCTATGGCGAATCTATTTAAAAAGGCAGCAGTATTCACTGATATTCACTTTGGACTTAAGTCGAACAGTCTACAACATAATTTAGACTGTTCTGACTTTGTTGATTGGTTTATCAATGAAGCCAAAAAAGAAAACTGCGAAACATGTTTTTTTCTAGGTGACTATAATCATCACCGTGCTAGTATCAATATGCATACCATGCAGTTTGGTCTACATGCTTTAGAAAAACTAAACAATGCATTTGATCGTGTAATTTTTATTCCGGGTAATCATGATTTATATTATCGTGATCGCAGGGATATTCATAGCGTTGAATGGGCAAAGCATTTACCAAAAGTAACAATCGTTAATGATTGGTTAGTAGAAGGTAACTGTGTTGTTGCTCCCTGGCTAGTGGGGGATGATTATAAAAAGTTATCTAAATTGGGTGGCAAATATCTATTCAGTCACTTAGAACTTCCTAACTTCTATATGAATGCTATGGTTCAAATGCCCGATCACGGTGAACTAAATGACGATCACGTTGTTGGCTTTGAGAAAGTATTCAGTGGTCACTTCCACAAGCGTCAAGCACGTAACAACATTTGGTACATCGGAAATGCTTTCCCTCACAACTATGCAGACGCAGGTGATGATCAACGAGGTATGATGATTCTTGAATGGGATAAAGACCCCGAGTTTCGTGCATGGCCAAATCAACCGCTATTTCGTGTTTACAAACTTAGCGAAATTTTAGAAAACCCTGACGGCTTACTATTACCACGCAGTAATATCAGAGTGCACCTTGACATTGATATTAGTTATGAAGAGGCAAACTTCATTAGAGAAACACTTATCCCTAAACACGGCTTACGTGAAATGGCATTGATTCCTATGAAGTTAGATCAAGTTGGTCAAGACCTTGCGCCCGGCGAAATTAAATTCGAAAGTGTAGATCAAATTATTATTGAACAAATCTCTAATATTGAGAGTGAGTTCTATGATAGTAAGGTGTTATTAGAACTATACAGAAACCTATGAAGGAAATTCATTATAGAAACATCGGTTTTCCAAAAACAGGAACTAATTGGCTTTGGTTGCAATTCATGCGGCACCCATTAGTAGATAGTAAATTGGGATTGATATACAAAGAACATAAGGCAAATGACTTATCTTCTTATAAAAAAACTTATGAAAATTATAACGTATCTGTAAATTTAGATACGCATGCCTTTCATGTTAATAATGATGATTACTATGCCAGTTCAAAGAATATACATGAACATACTACTCACTTAACTATGATTTTAAGAAGTCCGTATGATGTTTTAAATTCTATGTATAACATGGAAAAGAATAGAAATCCAAACTTTAAAGGTACACAAGAAGAATACACTAATATGAATAGTAATGTCGTAAAATTGTATTCCGATTTTGAAAAGATATTTGAGTACTGGTCACATAGTAAAGTACCTGTTTTGTATCTATTCTATGATGATCTAGTTACAGACCCTAAACAATTTATGTATACTATTTGCGAACATATTGGTATCAAACCGTTCTGTGATCCAAAAAAAGGAATCACATTTCAAACGGATAAAAAAGATCCCTTAGTATTTGACAATCAAGAGACAATAGATTATATTAACAAAGGAATAAGTGTGATAGAGAATCGCTTAGGACGAGACTTATCACATTGGAAGCATTAATGATCACACTCAAAAATATTACTTTACGAAACTTTTTAAGCATCGGCGCTGTAACACAAGCAGTTAACTTTGATAGCAAAGAACTAACACTTATTTTAGGTGAAAACCTAGATTTAGGTGGCGATGGTGCTAGAAACGGAACAGGTAAGACAACATTGATTCAGGGTCTTGCTTATGCATTGTTTGGTCAACCAATCAATAACATCCGCAAAGATAATTTAATCAATCGCACAAATGGTAAGGGTATGATGGTTACCCTTGAATTTATTGCCAATGGTGTTGAGTATAAGATTGAACGAGGACGTAGACCAAACGTACTGAAGTTCTATGTCAATAGTGACTTGCAGACAGGTCAAGACGATGCACAAGGTGAAAACAAAGAAACACAAATTCAGATTGAACGTGCTATTGGCATGACCCCTGATATGTTCAAACACATTGTTGCGTTGAACACATACAGTGAACCTTTCTTAGCAATGAAAAGTAATGACCAACGCAATGTCATTGAACAATTACTTGGTATCACACTGCTTTCTGAGAAGGCTGACTTAATCAAAGAAAAGATTCGCATTAACAAAGATGCAATCACAAGTGAAGAATTTCGTGTTAAGGCAGTTGAAGAGGCCAACAAGCGTGTACAGGAACAAATTGATAGCGTAAAGCGTAGGCAAGGTCTTTGGCAAAAGCAACACGATGAGGCTCTTGCTAAACTAGTTGCTGACTATGATGAACTTAGTAAGATTGACATTGAAAAAGAACTTCAAGCACATAAAAATCTAGCAGTTTACACTGACTTGAAAAAGAAACAAGATGCCTTTGATGCGTTATTGGCTCGTCAAGTTGCGTGGAAACAAAAGCGTGATAAGGATGTTGCTGAATTCAATAAACAATTGGCAACACTTAGTACGATTGATATTGAACTTGAACTTCAAGCCCACAAAGATTTAACAGAGTACAATCGTAAAAAAATTGAACTTGGTTCAATTAACCAAACTATCATATCGCTTGAAGCCAGTATTAAGAAAGAACTTAAGGTTGTTTCTAAACTAGAAGGTGAAATCAAAACTTTAGAAGATCACAAGTGCTATGCTTGTGGTCAAGACTTTCATGATGATAACCAATCTAAGGTTCTATCTGATAAGAAAGAACTACTTGAAACTGCTAAATCTGATCTTGCCCAATTTCAAAATAATTTAGAAAAAAATAAAAATTCTATTTTTGTTTTGGGTTTGGAACCTGTAACATATTATAAGACAGAGGCAGAAGCAGTTAAGCATTCGAGTCAGGTAGAAAACATTCAAAAGCAAATTGATGCCAAGAATAATGAAACTGATCCATATGCAGAACAATTAGCAGAACATGTGGTAATTGAAATTGGCGCTCAACCTAAAACACATTATGATACTGAGGCTGAAGCAATCGAACATCGCAGTACTTTTGCTAATTTAGAAAAGAGTATTGAAAACAAAGTTGCTGAAACTGATCCATATGCAGAACAAGTTGCTGAAATGGAGGCACAAGCATTACAAGAAATCAGTTTTGATAAGATTAATGAACTTACTAAGTTAGGAGATCACCTCAAATTCTTATTAGATTTGCTAACTAGTAAAGATAGTTTTGTTCGTAAAAAGATTATCGATCAGAACCTATCATATTTGAATGCTAGACTCACACATTATTTGGACAAGATTGGCTTGCCCCATACTGTTGTGTTTAAGAATGACTTGTCGGTTGAAATTACCGAACTCGGTCGTGAGTTGGACTTTGATAATTTATCACGGGGTGAGCGGAACCGATTGATTTTAGGATTAAGTTTTGCGTTCCGTGACGTATGGGAGAACTTGTACTTCCCGATTAATACACTGTTCATTGATGAATTGATTGACAGTGGTTTAGATAGCATAGGTGTTGAAAACAGCATGGCTATTTTAAAAGATATGTCACGTAGACGCAATAAGAGCATTTGGCTTGTAAGTCACAGAGAAGAACTTGCAGGACGTGTGCCTAGTGTGTTGAAAGTTATTAAAGAAAATGGCTTCACAACATACAATACAACAACCGATATTGAATAATGTTAGCAAAATGGCATTGGCATATTGAGATTAGTAGCAAGTGTACTTTGCGCTGTCCCCGTTGTGCCAGACAGGAAGTGCCAGACACATTAATCAATACAGAACTAGATTTTGAATTTTTTCAACGTAATTTTACACAAGAATTTGTAGAGAAAAACGTTGAAAAAATCACATTTTGCGGAGATGACGGTGACCCGATATATGCACACGACTTCATTAAAGTGGTGGAATATTTAAAGGAAATTAAGCCGTCTATCTCTATTGTCATCGTTACTAACGGGTCATACAAGACTGAGGGTTGGTGGCAAGATTTAGCAGTAAATCTAACTGAAAATGATCAAGTACATTTCAGTTTAGATGGTTGGGATCAAGAAAGCAACAATAAATACCGAATCAATTGTAATTGGGATAGCATCATGACCGGTGCTAGAGTCCTTATTTCCAGAAGCAAAGCATTTACTTCATGGGATGCCATTGCATTTAAGTTTAATGAACACAAGTTAGACTATATGCGTGACAAGGCTAAACGTTTGGGCTTTGATCAGTTTCAATTGACAAAGAGTACAAAGTTTGGTAAAATTTACAATAACTACGGGACTGATGATGAGTTACAGCCAATAGATCAATTAATCAGTTCAAGTCATAGATTTGAACGTGAGATTACTAATCTATCAGGTCGTGAAATTCTAGAGCCTTGGTTAGAAACTAATATCAAATTGTACAAATCAGTTAGAGATATTGGTAATACAAAGCCCATGTGTCATATAGGCAACAAGGGGTTGTATATCAATTCTAGGGGAGAATTCTATCCATGCTGTTGGGTCGCTAATCGTTATGGGCATAACAGTAAATGGGCAGAATTAGGAAAGAAGTTTGATTTGAATAAAGTCACGCTTCAATCCGTAGTAGATTTACCATATTGGAACGGTGAGTTTGCAAATGACAGTTTTGAATGCGAGACAAAGTGCAGTTCAGAACGGGTCACAAGAAATTATGCCACTGAGTGGTAAAGAGATAGATATAGATATGACTTCACCACAAAAACAAAAAGGTTCCTCATTCGAAAGAGAAGTTGCAAACTTCTTATCAAGTACATACAATGAAAGTTTCATTCGTGCCCCTGGCTCGGGTGCTTACGTTGGCGGCAAGAATCAGTCACGTACTCAGTTCTTGCATGAGGGCCAAATTCGCAGTTTCAAAGGTGATATCGTCCCAGGACAAAGTTTTCCTAAATTCAATGCAGAATGCAAAAGTTATGCAGATTTTCCGTTTCATCAAGTGCTAGCAGGCAACTGCAAAACATTAGACGGATGGTTGCAACAACTTATGGATGTTGCAGAGGAAGGCGACTTAAACATTCTATTCATGAAGTTTAATCGCAAGGGAAAGTTTGTCGCAGTCCAAACGAAATATACATGGGTTACTGATAATTTCATGTACTATTCTTCTCCCAACTTAGGTGATTGGATTCTACTTGAATTCGATCACTTCTTCAAATTAAACAAAGACCTTCTTAAAACATACTCAGGCGCAGTAGGCTCTACAGACACCAAGTCAGTTAACATTATTAATATCGATACTGCACTGGCGTAACTAGGCTCACCTAAAAATACAATTTGTTTGGTCGGGGTTGCTCGACCCTCCTTGAGGAAGTACGGGTAGTGCTGTGCTAACGGATCTGGAGTATGCGTAGAACATTAATGTTCTATGGAACACCGAGAGGGCAATCGACAGGTTTGCGAACCCTCAATGAGTCTATACCTACTCTATCTTGATGGTATAGAACATGCGTTGCTGAGGATATGAAAAACATATTACTCACTACAGTCCCATTAAACTTTACAGAGCAACCGGTAGCGTTATATAGCAAAGAGGCTGATATGACGGGGAAAGATAGCACATGGATGACAGGGCATGGCAATGTACCTTAAACCATTGGTAGTGCTGAATAGCACTACCATGGCTTCTAAAGCGGCAATATATAATCCGTATATATAAATGAGATTAAAGTTAAGAAAACTTAAGACCGTAAAGAAAAGAACGAACGAAGTGAGTTCTTAGATGAACGAAGTTCATCTCTTAATGATCTTCTTAAAAACCATATACTCAATGAGTAATTCCGCAAATGAATGATGTGCTTTGGCTTCTAAGTGAAAGAGCGGTGTGATTTTATAACCGTTTTCTTTTCCCCACTCAAGAAAACTTCCAATGGTTGAATATGGTAACCAAAATGAATCATTCCAATCTAATTCCGGAATAGCATTACCAAATTCAATTTCATAATCTTCGGCGCTTAACAATCTTTTATAAACATAGTTATTAGGTAATGTATAGAAACTATGTACAGCATTGAAAAATAAATGTGGGATTTTTAAATGTTCAAGTCTACAGTGTAGATTATATATTTGGTTGTGTTGATATCTCATAATGCCTATCAACGAAAAATGATTTGTTAGATAGTTATCATGGAATTTTGCCCGTTCACTGTTAATCTGACTTGCTGATTCTCGGGATAAACCGTCTTCCCAACTACCATATGTTCTATATTGTCCATCCACAAACCAATCAAATCTTTGAGTCTCACTCCAGCCAATAATTATTAGATCAGGGAATTCTTGTGTTCTTTCACATTCGTCTAGGTACTGATTAGTTAATCGTAAAATTCTATCGTTTCCGGCTCCGCCTACTGCAGGGTTACCGACAATGGTAGCATTTAGTTTTTTAGCAATAATATTTGCGTATGAGTTATCTTCAGGGTCACGTAATTCAGACCCGCATGTATGGCTATCACCGTTAAAATATATTTTCATGTTTCACCTTAAAAGAATGGCAATTGTGTTTTCTTAGTTAACTCTAAGTTTTCTTTGATAAGATTATTGACGTAGGTGCGTTCTTCTACTGACATGTTTAATATATCTTCATAGGAAGCACCGCCGCGCATGTACCAAGCCAAAGAAAGGGCAGACTCTTTGATGCCCGCCACTTCTTTTTCCATATTATCAATCAGCTTCTTTACAGCCTCGGGGCTAGACCGTAGAAGCCTTAACCGAAAAAATCAGATGGGTTTAGTGTATATGCTTGAGAATATTCATTTCCGCAATTAGTACACTTGATGTCCATTGGCTTTAATTCTGTAGAAGCCTTAAGATCAGTGTTGTAGTCACGGATTTTCAGATATGTGTTTCTATCACAGTTCTGTAAGAAGTCAAGAATAAATTGAGCATCGTCTACTCTTGATCCAGGCGTACCAATATACTCAATAGTTCTAGATAATAATTGCATGGTAAGATCAGTAATTCTCTTTAATGCTTCATTACTAGCCTGAGTCTTTTCGTTCAAATCTTCAATTCTATCAATGTTTTCAAATAGTTTTTGAATCTCAAACTGTGCAGTAGCACCCTCATTCATTTCTTTAAATGTTAGTGGACGAAACTTAATTTTTAAGTCATTGATTTCTAATTCTTTATTGTAGTCTGCGGCTTTGAGAGTAGACAGTACACCAATTAGATTCAATGCATATGTGCTTATGTCTTGACATTTTGGACATGTTGATTCTAATTCTAGACTTTCACCACCTGCCGCTGCCTTAACTGCAATTAAGATTGCATCTAGGTCATTGCTGTTGATAGCCCAAGGATCTTTAATATTAGGTACGCAACTCTTGATTAACTCAGTTACAGCAATGCCGTTAAACAATGCGTCAGGAGTTCTAGCAGTGATTTCATCAATTGCAGTCATTGGAAAAACTGGTAGTTCTCCTGTTTCAGTGGGTTCAATGACCCCTGGAGCATAACCTTGACCTTTGCTAGGTAATGTTAGATACACTGCTGGTCTACGGAAATACTGTCTAAGTGGGTTGTTGTTCATTTGTTGTCCTCATTAATTTTCGGGTTTTTCCCGATACTAAATACTTAATCGTATTTAGTGGGTTAAAACCTGGCGATAATAATTTACCGGAAGTCATATGGATCCAGAACAACTAAGAGAATTTGAAGAGCAGATGCGCCAAATGACTGAGATGCTATCTCAGCAAAATTCCCTAATGGCGGCACAAATGAAGGCTCAGCAAGACTACATCAGATCCATGAAGGGTGCTACCGATGCATCAGACAAAGCCGCCAAAGCAGATGGTGATCAAGCAGACGCATCAGAAGCATTAACTAAACTTGAAGAGGCCGAAGCAAAAGCCAAACAAAAGGCTGTAGAAGCCCAAGCAAATTATAGCGATAGTTTAAACTCAGCAAAAAGTGCAGTAATCGGATTTAGTGACGCACTTCTAGATAGCCAAGTAGGTTTTGAAAAATACGGAAAAGTATTAGGATCAGCAGGTGATGCGGCTTGGTCTCTAGGTAAGAACTTTGGTGTATTGGGTATGGCTGCCGGAGGTGCAGTTAAAGGCTTGACAATGATCGGTGAACTTGGGTTTAAGCAAGCCGATGGGTTATTGAAAGCCAATGATGCGTTATCACAATCAGGCGCCGCAAACGCATTTACTACTAAAGAAATTGCCTCAATGGGGCATCGTATGGGTCTTGCGTCATACGAAATGGAAAAGTTTACTAAGCATGCTACTACATTAGGTGGTGGCTTAAGAGTGTTAGGAACTTCAAGTGCAGATGGCGTTGAAAAATTTGCTAACTTAAATGCTGAAATGGCTAAGTCTAGAGCCGCATTCCAAAGATTAGGCTATGACGAAGAAGGTCGTATGAAAGTTACGGCAGACTACGTTAGATTATTAGAAAAATCCAATGCAGGTATGACTGCTAGATCATTGTCTGATGCTAACTTAGCAAAACAAGCAAAAGCATATGCTGAAAACTTAGTTGTACTATCTGATTTAACCGGCAAAGACGTTGAAGAAGTTAAGAAACAACAAGAAATAAACCGTGCTACTTATGAATGGTCATTACAGGAAAATAAGTGGCAACAAGAAAGACTACGCCTAGAACAAGCCGGTGATGAAGCAGGCATTGCTAGACTTGACAAAGAAATTGCTGCCGCAAATAAACTTATTGACGATGTTGGTCGTTTAGGTGATCCTGCTAAAACTGCCGCAGTACAAATGCAGTTTTTAACAGGGGCAGTTACAAAACAAAGTTCACAATTTGCTGTATTGGGCATGGATTTAGAAGCACAGATTCAGGCTGCTAAAAACGGTACATATCAGCAAGGTCAATTCTCAGATGAATATAGAAAAAATGCTCAAGCAATGCTTGATGCAGGTGGTACAGCATTAGCATTTAGTGAAGATTTTAGAAATGCAACTGGATTAAATCTAGCGGCAGTTGGTGAAACCACTAAAATGAACAAAGACCTTTCAGAAGGTGTTACTCAAGTTGCGAAGGCGGCCAAAGGCGTAACTGCGGTTGAGACTAATGATGAAGGTAAAGGCAAAGTTGCAGAAGATCCTGCACAAATTGCAAGAAATAAACTAACTCAAGCAGAAATTGATGCTAAGGTTGCAGTTGATAAACTTGTTCTTAGTATGAATCCGTTAATACAAGGATTTGATGCATCAACTATTGCGGCAGGATTATTAGCGGCAGCAGCCATAGCCGCAAGTCTTGCGTTAGGCAAAATGGCTGTATCTGCGGCAATTGGAGGCAAGGGACCAACTGCAAAACCACCTGCTACACCTCCAAAGAAACCAGCCGCTCCTAGAGCAAGAGATGCTAGAGGAAGATTTGTAAAAGCCCCTCCACCAAAACCACAAAGTTGGTTAAGCAAGATGACAAAGCCACTGAGTGGCTTTGCTAGTAAAGCCGGCGCCGTAGCAAGGGGCGCAGGAAGATTTGTTCCTGGTATTGGTCAAGCACTAATGATTGGTGGTGCCGCATATGGCGCATATAAAGGTGCAAGTAACGCAGAGCAAACACTAGGTATCGAGGGTCGAAAAGCCACAACAGGTGAAAAGTTTGCATCTGGTGCCGGCGGCGCATTAAGTGCATTAACTTTTGGTTTAGTAAGTGCCGAAACCGCTAGTAAGGGCATCATGAATATGGCCGAACGTTTCAAGAAACAAGATTCAGAGGCTAAAAAAGCAACCGGTACAGGGTTAGGCGCACAACAAGCGAAAGAAAAAGAAGCCGACGCCGCACGTAAGAAACATGAAGAAACAGTTGCCGCACAAAAGAAAAATGCAGAAGCAACAACCGGTGCTACATCGGCTACAATTTCATCAACTGAAGCAGTAGATAAGAATATTGAACAATTAGATAAGTTGCGTGAAACTACTGAAGTTAATTCTAAGACAGAAAAGCAAGCCCTAGATAAGTTTATCTTTAACTTAGATCAAGCATCGATAGGATTAAGGTCATTGAACAATGCAATGACAATTTTATCCCAAACTTTAAGTAGTATTAGTATTGGCGGAGGACCAGGAGGCGGTGCAGGAGGCGCTGCCGCAGATATGGGCGGTGAATTAGGAGGAATGGCCGCTCAATTTGAATCTGGTAGTGAAGGTACTTCCGCAGTAGGACATGATTCTACTGGTGGTACAAGTTACGGTAAGTATCAGATTGCTTCAAATACAGGAACTATGGACTTGTTCATGAAGCATCTTCAGAAAACAAATCCAGAAGCATTTGAGAGATTATCTAAAGCAGGACCCGCTAAAGCAGGTAAAGATGGAGCCTTTGCTCAAGAATGGA
>JACCED011211878.1_pt1 | contig 11389 bp, 5 predicted proteins | sample 7455021 | NCBI WGS metagenome assembly JACCED01 (sample SAMN15323456, study PRJNA562643) | freshwater metagenome | isolation source: river surface water | place: USA:Blue River Watershed | collected 2017-08-19
AACCCGGAGCGCTTCGCTGCAATCGGACTGTTGGGAAGGCCAGACCTTTGAGGAAATCGCGGCTTGGGTCACCAGCTTACCCGCGTGAACGCACAGTTCCGCGAGAATGGTAAACTCCGTCGGCGTTAAGGTGAGGGGCGTGCCGTTGAAGGTGGCTTCTCGATGGACCAAATCCATCTCCAACCCCTCAACCCTCAGTGATGTTTCGCCTCCTTGATTGCGCCGCCGAAGCAATGCAGAGAGCCGGGACGCCAACTCATTCATGCCAAACGGCTTGGTGACAAAGTCGTCCGCGCCCGCGTCCAGAGCCGCCACCTTGATCTCCTCGCGGCTTCGAACGGAAAGAACGAGGACGGGTACGTCGGAGAAAGTGCGAATGCGCTGGAGCACCGAGAGGCCGTCAATATCGGGAAGCCCCAGATCCAGGATGACAATATCCGGCTGCCAGAACGCCACGGTCTCTATCCCGAGGCGACCAAATGTGGCATCGTTCACTTCGTAGCCCCTTGTTTCGAGCGCCAAGCGGAGGAGGCGCCGAATTTGGACTTCATCATCGATGATCAGGATGCGTGGCATGGTTGGGAGGCAGCTTCCGGAAGGGCAGTTGCGGGTAGCGTGATCACCGCTTCGGCACCGCCCCCGGGATGGTTCGCGAGGGTCACGGTACCTCCGTGCGCCTGGATCAGACCACGGGTGATGGCAAGGCCGAGACCAGTGCCGCCGGCGGGTGATCCCGGAACCCGGAAAAACTTTTTGAACACCGAGTCCCCGTGTTCGGAGGGAATCCCTGCCCCGTGATCCCGCACCGAAATCGTGAGCATTCCATGGGCATGTTCGGCGCGCACCTCGACGGGTGAGTGCTGGGGCGCGTAGATGGACGCGTTGTGAAGAAGGTTGCTGAGAGCCCGGGCGACGAGGCGTCCATCCAGTTCAACTGGCGGTAGCGTTTCAAACCCTGAGCAGCGGAGGGTGGGAAAAGGCTCATCATTGAAAGCGATCTCTGTTGCGGCCTCAAGGATGTCGGCGAGATCGGACCATTCACGTTGGATGGTCAGGGATGCGCTTTCGACACGGGTCATGTCGAGAAAGTCGTCGAGGATGCGTTGGAGTCGCCGACTGGCGGTATCGATTTCACGGGTCATCGTGTTCGCGGACGGCAGGCCGTCGAGCGCTGCGCGAATGATGGCGACGGGGGTTTTGAGTTCGTGGGAAACACTGTCGAAGAGGATGCGTTGGAGTCGCTCCGACTCGGCGAGCATGGCGGATTTTCGTTGGGAGTGGAGGAGGTTCTCTTTTTCAACCACCAGCGAAAGTTGCAGGCGGATTGCTTGTTGAATCCGTTCGGAACTCAAGGTGTCCGGATTCTCGGGCAAGGTGGAAGCGAAGCCGATGGCGCCGAAGTTTCCGTCAGTGGTGAGAAGTGGGAGCCAGAGCGCCGTTTGTCGGTGCGTCTGAAGCTGGAGTCGTGCGTGTTTGCCTAGGCGCGCGAGCGTTTCTATCTGGGTTTGATCGGCTTCTGAGGGAGGCAGAAAGCCTTCGCCGAAAAAGGAGAATGGGCGCTGATCGGAGGGTTGCACGTGAATCGCAACGGGTGTTTTCAGTTTATCCCCGATGAGGTGGATTGCGGTTTGGAGGCCCTTCTGAAAATCCGTTTCGAACGCGGCCGTTTGAACCACCTCCAGTAAAACCTCGGTCTCCTTCTGTTTCAGTTTGAGGCTCTTTTCGCGCTTGTTCAGGCGGCTCGTGAGGTGCCCCATGCTCAACGCTACGACGAAGAAGATGGCGAACATGAACGCGTCTTCTGGCTTCGCGATATGGAACGTGAACCGCGGCGGGATGAAGAGGAAGTTCCAACACAGCGCGCTCAATGTGGCAAGCGTGAGCACGGGACCGGGTCGCCAGCGGAGGCCCGAGATCACCACGGCCATGAGGAAGAGCAGTGCCGGGAACATGTACCCCGTCAGGGGGCGGACTGCTAAAGCGAGGCACGCCAGCAGGAGAGCGGCCCCGACAGCGGCTAGGTATTCGCGAAGTGCTCTTGGCACGCGGGTCATGCGGAAGAGTGTAGGTGATGGGAGTCCGGCTTCAGATTTCGATTTGCTGTCCGAGTTCGATGACCCGGTTCACAGGAATCTGGAAGTACGACGCTGGTTGTTCGGCGAGTTTACTGGCGATGGCGAAGAGGTGTTCGCGCCAGAGAGCCATGCCAACACGTCGGCTGGGCACAATGACTTCACGCCCCAAGAAAAAGGTTGAGTGCGAGGCGGATACATCGAGCCCATGATGGGAGCAGATACGGAGAAGTTGCCGGACGTCTGGGCGTTGCATGAACCCGTAGTGACCCGTCACCCGCCAAAACCCGTCGCTGATGTGTTCGACATCCACCTGTTGATGTTGACGCACCCACGGGACGTCCCCGACGAGGATGGTGAGGAAGATGACCCGTTCATGGATGGATCGATTGTGCTTGAGGTTGTGTAACATCGCAACGGGTGTCCTCCCTTTTGTACCGCTCATGAATACCGCAGTGCCGGGCACGACAATGGGAGCGCGTCGCTTCAGACTTTCAATCAGCTCATCCTGGGTGATGGCCCCCGCATCCAGGCGCTCTCGAACGAGGCGACGTCCGGTTGCCCATGTTGTCATGAGCACGAACGCGACGGTTCCGACGGCGAGAGGCAGCCAACCGCCTGCAAAGAATTTCGTGAGATTCGCTCCGAGGAAACCGAGTTCGATGAGGCAGAAGACGGAGCAGAGGAGGAGCGACTTTGGGAGGCTCCAGCGCCAGAGTTCCCGCGAGACGAAGTAGAACAGGATGGTGGTGATGAGCATTGTCATCGTGACCGCTACGCCATAGGCGGCGGCGAGGTTTGAAGAGGTCCTGAACAGGATGACGAGGACGATGCACGCGAGCATGAGGAACCAGTTGACCAGCGGGATGTAGATTTGGCCGCGGGCATGCTCGGAGGTGTGCCGGATTGAGACCCTAGGAAGGTAGCCAAGCTGTATGGCGGTGAGTGTGAGCGAATAGGTCCCTGTGATGAGCGCTTGCGAGGCAATCACGGTCGCTGCCGTCGCGAGCAACACGAGCGGTAGGGTGCCCCATGCTGGAGCAAGACGGAAGAAGGGTGCTGAGGCTGCGTCCGGTTCGCGAAGCAGCAGTGCGCCCTGGCCAAGGTAGTTGAGGAGCAGGGCAGGGAACACGATGGCGAACCACCCTTTACGGATGGGACTGCTGCCGAAGTGGCCCATATCCGCATAAAGGGCCTCACCGCCCGTGACTGCGAGGAAAACGGACCCAAGAATGGTGAACGATCTAAGTCCCCCGGAAAGTAGGAATTGGATGCCGTGCAGCGGATGGAACGCGGTGAGGATGTCTGGGTTCTGCGCCATATTGACCGCTCCAAGCAGGCCGAGGCAGAGGAACCATGCGAGCGTGACCGGACCGAAGAATCGGCCGACGCGATGGGTCCCGAAGAACTGCACGGAGAAAAGGGTGATGAGCACCACGATCGTGATGCCCGCGATCAGCCACTCTGTGCGGTGTTCCCATGCTGCGAATGCGGCCCCTTCCGGAGCGGCCCCGAAAAGCCCAACGTCCTTCAACCCTTCAATGGCGCTTAAAACTGAAATGGCGGGCGTGATCATGCCATCCCCGAACAGCAGCGCGGCGCCGAATAACCCCAGCGTGATGATGATGGCGCGTCGCGCCCGTGATTGCTGATTTCCCAACGCGAGCGCCATGAGCGAGAGCACCCCTCCTTCGCCGTTATTATCGGCTCGAAGGATGAAGATGAGGTATTTGACGCAGATGAGGGTGATCAGTGCCCAGATGATGAGAGAAACGACGCCCACCACGTTTGCTGAGCTTGCGGCAAGGTGATGGGGACTTTCGGGAGAGAAGCACTCCTTCAGGGTGTAGATGGGACTGGTGCCAATATCACCGAAGACCACGCCGAGGGCCCCGATGATGGCAGCCGCTGCTGTGCCGTGCAGGTGCGGTGACGCCTGTGAATCGCTCATTGGACTGTCGAATATCGCACGAAAACTCGGTCTGCGCCGTTAAACCGTGAGACTTTGCCATTAAGAATCCATTAACACGCGGCGCGGGCGAGCGGTTGAATCAGGGGCTCACTTTTGGTAAACCACCTCGCATCCGAATTAAGACGATGGCTGGATTTGATGGACTCCTTGTTTCGCAGGTTTTGGTACAGGTACCGATGCCGGTCTTCTGCTGTGATCTTTCGCCGTACTCACCTGCTTTGCAGATGGCGCGGCAGGCCATCGACGATTTGCGTGCCATGGATCCGGTGCCGCTGCAGTCGAATGTCAAATCGGTCTATGTGAGTCCTTGGGACAGTCATCTCCGCCATCCAGGGTTTCGTCCGCTCAGCGAGCTGACACTTGCGATTGGGCGCTACGTGTCCCACGCATTTTTGTCATCGAACCTTCCCGCGCTGAATCTTGACCTCTTCGTGAAAGATTGTTGGGGAATGATTTACGAAAGTTCCGATCACACGCTTCGGCACAATCATTATCCTGCGGAACTGAGCTGTGCGATTTACCTCGAAGCGGAGCCCGACAGTGCGCCGATTGTTTTTGATAACGGGCAACGCATCCAGCCGCTCAACAACCTGATGGTGATGTTTCCGGGAATCCTGAATCACGAGGTTCCCGCCACCAGCGGGCGACGCGTGGTGGTTTCGATGAACCTGTTCAAATGCGCAAAACTCCCGCCTCAGGCCTGAGTTTGCCGGCGTTTATTTCCCGAAGTTGAACATCTCGCCGACTGAGGATGCGTCCTGCGCGGCGCTGGGGATGTCGGGTTCAGGCGCGTTCTCCTGTCGCCATTCGGTGAAGCTCTGCACGAACGGTGGTGGATTTCCTGGGAAGTTCACCATCTCGACCAGTTCTGACGCGGCGAACTCGCAGGGTCCAAGGGTTGCGTGCCGTCCGCGGATGCGCTCGTTTGCGCACCCGTCGAGTGCGAGCGCGAAAAAGGCACCGCTGCGCAGGGTCACCCAATGAGTGGGCTGGAAGGGAGGCTTTCCCGAAAGCCCCTCCAGCACCTTCGCCAACTGGAGATGCCCGTCCGGACTGAGGGTGGCGTTGAGCTGGCGAGTGCCCGGTTCCCATGTGACTTTCATTTCGCCTTCGCGGCCTCCGAGTTCCCTAGCCGCTGCGAGGCTTTGCGCGAGGACTGGGTTTTTGTTGCTCGTGCCCAGTGCGCTCACGCTGCCGGATGACGTCGCCGGAGAAAAGAGCTCCTTAATGGGCGGTATCTCCTGTGTGAGGAACGGGTTGCTTGCGAGGATGTAGGCCCGTGGCCGGCGTAAGGACTCCGTTGCGGCCCCTTTCGGACGGATATGCACTTTACCATCTCTCTCGATTTCGTGATCCACTTCGAAACGCTCACAAATCTTGCGAAGGTAAGCTCCAACGGTGAAGTCCCCTGCGTCGCCGCGGATCACTTTGTTTGTTTGGCTGGCGGAAACGGCGGGATCCACCTCGATCTCCAAACTGTTGTCCTGAGCCCTGATCTGGAAGATGTGCGACATGACGGGTCCGCCCACTTGAAAGATTTGGATCGGGCGTTCGAGTTTGGCGAGCGTCTTGGCGCGCGGTGTGGATGCTTCCGTTTCGGCGCCTTCCGAAGCCGCATGGGCTGGGCGCGTCATCCAAATCGCTGCCTGAAGCCGCTCCACGGGAATGTCATGCGTTGCGTCTCCAACCTTCAATGTCACAAATTTTTCGTCCGTTCGGTCGATGTATCCCCGGAGTGCATCCCCGTTGATCGAGACGAGAAGGTGACGGGGCGGTTCCTCTTTCCGAAAGCGCGGGATGGAAAGGACCTGTTTCCGCGACTCGGCTTCGAGCGCTGGCAGCACGGGGTGGCGCGAGTCTGCTTTGGCCGAGAAGCCCGCTAGTTCGAGCGAGCGCGAGTTGTTCCCGAAATACCTGCCCGGTTCGATGAGCAGTCCGTTTCCGTTGCGTTTTGACGCGAGGTGGAGGTTCAGTTGCGTCCGCTCGCCGCCGACGTAAACCTCGACTTCGCGGTTCATGACCCGCAAGCGGATTGGAATCTCGGTGGCATCGCCGAGGTTCATGGAATGGGATCGGGACGGATTGTCTTCGCCGGGCGAGATCACTCCGACGTTGACGTTTCGTCCGCTCCCGAACGCCGCGACGATCAACTGTGTGAGGCCCGTCGCCGAACCATCGCTGAAAGGGGTGATTGCGACGGCGGAAACATTTCCAATGTCGGACACGGTTTTTTTCAGGCGGAGGGTGAATGCGATCTCGTTGCAGCGCATGGCTTGCGGATGAAACCACGCGGAACCCGGTTCCATGCGGAGCACCCCGTCTTTGTGTGTCACCAAACCCTCCCGACCTTTTGCCAGTCTCCAACCCTCTTTCAAACCCGTTATACCGAGTCCTGCGAATGGATTGAAGTAGATGGCACTCAGCATCTCCCGCGGCATCACCTTTTCACGGAACAGGTTGGATTCGAGGTGGGCGTGGTCAGCATCCATCCGATCGATTCGTCCGGGGAGCACTTCGCCATTCCGTGTGAAGACGAACATTTCGCGCGAATCGCCTGCTGGCTTGGGCGAAGGAGCTGAGGTTTTTTGGGGCTCCGTGAGGGGAACGTTCGTGCGGGTCAATCGCATCGGCAGCGAGTCTTTGGGAGTGACTGCGCTGGACGCGCCCGAGAAGAGCCACATGGGCCCTGAGCCTTGCGAGAAGACCCCTTTGCCGCGGAGCCGAAGCCCCCCGATTTCGAGGGTATCGGAGGAAAGGCCCGATGTGTCGGCGAGCTTTTTCGTGGTCCCGCGCATCACACGCAGACCGTCCGGAACGCACGGGAAAACCCCTTCGGCAAATGCAGCCTCCAGTAAGAGCGCCGAACCCTTGCGGCCCGCCGAGGATGCATGCAAGAGCGTGCCGTCAGCGAACTGGATGGAGGCCTCCTGCTCGTTCAGCGCGGAGGATTCGGCGGCTAGCCGAAGCGTTCGGATTTCGTTCCATGCTACCTGCATGGAGGCGGTCGAACTTTCCGAGCGCACTTGTAAACCGGTTGTGCTCGCTTCAACGGTTTCAACCCGCATCGAGCGTCCATCCCGCAGGGTGAGTGTGTTCGGTGCAGTCGATGGTGGTGGAGGCACAGAATCACCGTCCGGCTTCGTGATTCGGAGATCTTCGAGCGTCAGATTTAAACCTTTGCTGGAAAGCGTGATGCCGGGTTGTCCGCCGGACGGCAAATCGAGCCCTCGAAACAACACGGGCTCGGGTTGTCCTTCGACTCGGAACACCGCTTCACCGGCGCGGGAGTTCCAGCGGAAACTGACTGCCACGTGGCGAGTGGAGCGATCGAGTGTTGCGAGGCGTTTGAAGACGCCTTGGACGCCGCCATGAGCGACCAGTTCATCGTCCCACGTTTCGATGGCGATGCCCTTGTTGGTCTTGCTGCCGAAGGCGAGCATGAAGTCAGGACGGCCGTTTGATCGGATGACAAAACTGATGTCGCACTCTTCGGGGAGCTCTACGGGGTGTTGTACCGTGCGGTTCCAAATCCGACTTTCGAGCGTGCCGGCGGGCCCTTGTTGAAAATCTGGGGGACGTTGTTTCTGCTCTCCTTCGTCGGATTGGAACCGATTGCGCTGCTGATTGTTGTCTGCCGTTGTCCAAAGTGCATCACCCTGCGGGCCCTGGAAAATGAGGGTCTGCGGTACGCCTTCCTCGTCGCGGATCTGCTGGATCAAGCGGAGCGAGTCCTTGCGGAGACGGAGGTTCCCGAGCCGGGAACTCTCAATGTGGAGGATGGGGCCTTCGAGTCGGGTCGGGCGTCCGTAGAAGTGAGAGCCATCCTTGGTGGCGAATCGGAAGGAATCCTTCGTTTGTTGGGCGTTTGGTTTACCTGCCAGTTGAACGCTGTCCCAGCCGAGATGGATCGGTTCGACAAACGCCGGATTGCGCCATGTGACGTGGGTGGGGCTGATGTCTTCGAGGCTGCCTGGGAGCGTGCTTCCGTCCCTCCACGTGAGAGCGGGCTCTGGTGGCGCGGGTGGCGTCTGCGTCGCGGCGCTTTTCCCGGTCCTGACAATGCCCTGTCGGCCCGCGTTGGGGGCAGGGCGCGCGGGCGCGGCCACTCCTTGGATGACCACCGCGCCCTGGCCTTGAACCCCGACCTTTTTTTCCACGGGCGCTTGTGCGCCAAGATGGTTGGGACGGGCCGCCAGAAGCGCTGCCGTGAGGAGGATGAGGATGGGGGAGCGTGGACTCATCGTTCGTAAATCGGGAGCAGACGATAGTTGAGTCCGAGTGCGAGCAGGGACATGCCGGTGGAGTACGGACTATTTTTGAAAGAGCCGTCGGGACGTTGCTGTTGAAGCAGTTCGCGGATTCGGATCTGGTTCCATTTTTGCCAAGCGGGGTAGTCCGCCTGGAAAAGTGCTTGGGCCATGTAGTACCCAAAATATTCAGGATAAGACGATTCGCGATGGTCTAGGTGATCGAGGAGGCGTCCTTTTGCGGACTTGTACTCGTCCGACTCCTTGGCGCGCGAGACGGCACCGACGAGCGTACCGATGGCGGTCAGGTTCATCGAACCGCCGAGGCCTTCTCCGAGGCCGCCGGAGTAGGCGACCATGCCTGAGGAACCGGTGCTTCGGCGAATGTACTGCATGGCATTGTTTACGACGGCATCGGGGACATCCATTCCGGCGTTTCGTGCGGCGAGCAGGCCCATGAGCATGGCTCCGGTCACGGATGTGTCGGCGTCGCGGCTATCGGGGCTGTATCTCCATCCACCGAAGTCGTTGCGCTTTTGTGATTCGCCTGCGAGCCGGATGGCGAGCTCGAGACTGTGCGCGATGGAGCGAACGGGTTTTTGGCCTTCCCAGAGGAGTTGCTCATCCACGACGCCATAGGCCTCTGAGAGAGCGAGCATCGCAAATCCATGGTGGTACATACTTTCTGGGTAGTACCCACTGGAGGCATCCTGACGGGTGAGGATGGATCGCACCGCGAGCCGGATGGGCTTGGCGTATTTTCCGTGGTTCGGATCTTCACCGCTCGCAAGAAAGGACATCAGGCAGATACCCGTGACGCCGGCGCCGCGGTTGTTATCACGCCACTCGCCGTCCTGTCCTTGCTGTGCGGCAAGCCATGCGAGGCCGCGGTCATAGATTGTGACGACTTCTTGCGGCACGCGCGCACCGAATCGGAGTGCGGGATCTTGTGCGAACGTGGGCGTTCCAACACGGCACCTCAGAAGGACGAGTGTGAGGAACAGGCGAAGTGCGAGGCGCAGTGAACTGGGCGAGGGGTGTGTGGCCAAAGGGTGGCAGCGGGGGATGGACGGCGAGTTCATTGTTTTTGGCGGACCTTCCGTGATTCGTGGAGGCTCTTGATATTGGTCCAGTTACTGCCGAAGGAGTTGTGGAGTTCGGATTTGCTCCAGCGTTCCCATTGCGCGGGGGTGAGGATCTGTTTGAGCTCGGCTTCTGCGACGCCGAACAGCGGGAGAACGACCGAGTGGAGATGGTTGTACCAAGGTGATTCCGAGTCCTCCGCTCCGTAGGTCTGTTCGAGGTCTGGGAGGTATTCGAGGATGGCTTTTGCGACGAGTTCACGCACCGGCGGAATTTGGCTCGGACGAAGGGCGGTGTGCCGCTCGAAGATCCAGGTGGTCAGGCTGGCGACCATTCTTGCGAGTTCGTCCTGACGTTTTATTGCGGCTTGAGTGAGTTTGAGTCGCTGACTTTCAGAGAGTTCGGTGTTGTAGGCATTCTTCCAGATGGGTTGGGTCTGTGGGGCGAGCGGAGAACCGCCCATCATGAAAAAGCCGAAGTTGCCGAGCCGTTCTGACAATGCTTCGGGACGGACGTTGTGAAGATTTGCGCGGAGGTTGTTCTCGAAGTTCGGCTTCCAGTTTTTGAGGTGGAACTCAACTGCGCCGAGCGCTGCGGTACGAAGTCGCTCGGTGTGGGTGGCATCCACTTCGGCATCTCGCGCGATTTCATCGACTTTCGCCAGCATGGCTGTCCGGAGCTGATCGCGTTGGCTTTCGGTTGATTTGACGAGGTGCTCCTGGATGAGCATTTCGGGATCGGGAGTTGTGGACGGCTTTTCTTGGGGAGTGTTGCTTCGATCATTTCGGGGGCGGTTTGAACTGGACCGACGCGATTCGTTCTTGTTCCGCTGGGCTTTCCACGCTGCCAGTTGGCGGGAATCGAGCACGTTACGGAGTTCGGGCTCTGATAGATTGTCGCAAGCGTTGCGTGTGCGGTTTCTCATCCCGGAGAAGAGAACGGCGGGTCCCATCTTGGATTCGGGATTGGGCGCGTCTTTGTTCTCCTGAGCGAGGGCCTTTTCCAAGAGTGGGCGCAGGGCGTTCCGCTGATCGTCCGAAAGTCGGCACAGAGTATCCAGTTCGCGCAGAGAAAGTTCGACGAGCGCTCGGCTCAATCGCTCGAGGCGATCTTTCATGCTCGCGCGGACGTTCTCCTGTTCTACGGCGGAGAGCAGGGCGTCGATGCCCTCTTTCCAGAGGGAGTCGGTTTCAATGTCGTAATCGAATGACGAGATGCTTGCGAGATTGCCCTGCCATTGATCGCGGCTGTTCCGCGGAAGCCCTTCGATGAAGGTCCGCAGTCGATGGAGAGTGACCGTTGTTCCTTTGTCTTGCGCTTGTTCCAGTAGGTGGTGGAAGCGCGACAAACGTTCTGGGTCGAGTTCGACCGCGCGCTCGATCCGAGAGCGGAGGATGGCAGCCTCGATGCCGAGGCGTTTTCGGATGGCGACGTCGCCGCCCTTCATGCTTTTGTCGAGCTTGGCGGCTTCATCTGCGAGGAAGTCGGAGATGATCTTGCGCTGCTCTGGATTTAGCAGGGCGTCGACTTTTTCCTTCCACGCGTTGTCCTGCCAGACTGCGGGAATCTTTGGTTGGGGTGGTCCCCCTGCATTGCGCTGGAAGGTCACCGCGGAGCCGGAGGCTCGCCGCGAAAAGAAGGAGGCGAAGTTCTCTGCTCCCAGCACTTGAACGCCGACGCGATTGGTTTGTATCCAGCCGGAGATGGCGACGATGAACTCGCGAATGTGCGGTGCGGCGTCGAGCAGCGCTTTTTCGATGAGGGAAGTGGAAACGATTTGCAGAGCGGCCACCGTGTCGTCCGAAAGACCTGCCGTCTTTGTGAGGTGCGATATTTCGGCTTCCATCTCGGCTTCAAGCAGTTGACGAAGCTGGGATCTGCAACTTTCGATGGTTTCATCTGAAACATCTTCGCTCCGCGCAGGTGCGGCGGAGTTGGCTCGAGCGCTTTCGGGGGACTTGACCTTTTGTTCGGCAAGCGTCGGCGGACAGAGGACGAGAAGTCCGCCGACGGCG
>JACCED010738033.1_pt1 | contig 11388 bp, 15 predicted proteins | sample 7455021 | NCBI WGS metagenome assembly JACCED01 (sample SAMN15323456, study PRJNA562643) | freshwater metagenome | isolation source: river surface water | place: USA:Blue River Watershed | collected 2017-08-19
AATACTAACAAATATTCCACATACAACATTTTTATTATTTGTACTCATAGTATCGATATCATATATAAATTTTTCAACGTCTTGTTTTGTTATATTTTCTTTATATTTACTTTCTATCATGATCATACTTCCATTTTTAGGAAGTATCATATGAATATCTCCAGCATGTTTTTCTTTTGATGCATCAATATATTCATATGTAGGATATGAATTCTTTAAGAATTGCATAATAATACCTTCTCCTTTGTTTCCTTTAGCAAATGTAGTTTTTTTAAGAAGTCCAATTTCTCTTTCATTATTTTCAATTGTTTTTTCTAATTCTTCTATTTTTTTAGCGGCTTCACTATCCGTTAATAAGTCATATCTATTTTTAATATCATTATATAATGCTTTATATTTACCAAGTTCTTCTTTTAATAAAATAAGATCTGCAGTAATTTTAGATTGTGTATTTTTTTCAGTTTCTAATACAGCAATTTGTAGCTGTGTTTTAAGATCCTGTTCTCTTTGGATAGCATCATGTTCATATAAAGACTTGTATTTATTAAGTTCATCCTGGAGTTTTGATAATTTACTTGTCATATCAACTTCTAAATTTCGGGTAGTTTGCATAATAGTTAGATTCATTTTCATATTATATTCTTGTTCTAAGATATCACGTATATCTTGGATATTAACAGAATCTTTTAATTGTTTTATCATACTTTCATACATACTAACTGTTTGTGTTAATAATTTTGTATTCTTTTCTTTTTCAATGAATAAATCTTCATTAAATTTTTGTTTTAATTCTTCGAGTTTTTTTGCTTCATATAATGAATATTCTTTATGGATATAGTCTTGAATTCCATATTTAATAATATTATATCCATATAAAATCATTTTTTTTGTAAGATGTTTATTAGTTTCGTACCATGATGAAAAACCATTATCTTCATCATAATTTAATTCAATAGGATCTAATATAATATTCATTATATATTCACAACTATTATAGATTTTAAGTATTGCAATCTCAAATTTTTAAAATTTGATAGTAAGGTTAATTTGTTTATACTCTTTATCTAAGACTATTACAAGTCATATTAAAAAGATGGTAAAAGTAGTTCCATTACCGAGTTATAATCCACATGTAGTATATACAGTTGTAGTAAATTCGCTTTTAAATAAATTTAATGAAGAACCGACACATACAAATTATAAAGTTATCTCTAAAATGCATATTGCATATAAAGGAATATATTCAGATGATTTTGTCCTTAATAATACAATCCGTGGTAAATTTTACCTATTTTTGTTAAATTTATCACATATATTACATAAATATAACAAACGAAATATAGTTTCACAAATATATGATTCAATGAATCATAGAGAGATTCGAATCTATATATTATTTAAATTTCATAAGTATAAAGTTATTAAAATTTACCCTTGGAGAACTGTTCTTGAAATGGAAAACGAATTATATGATTATAATTATGTGGGTATAGCAGATGGAATAATGAATATAATCCTAAATGTGTTATTTGGAAAAATGAATATTCTTGATATTCAATATGTAAAAATAATAACAAATATTCCTAGTCTAATAAAAAAAATAAATACTTTAGATTACACATTGAAGAATGCATTTGAAGAATAATCTTGCATTCTTAATTACACATTTTTGTAAATCTTATAGAACTATTTATATACACTTGTACACATTTTTGTAAATCTTATAGAACTATTTATATACACTTGTACACACTCTTATACACACTTATACACTATTCATAGCAATACTACCTAATAATGCCATATTAGTTCCTAGTTCTTTTTTTGTTACAAAATAAGAATTCCAGAAATAGATCATAAATATAAATGATAATAATATAGTCCAATATAATAATACATTTAAACTAAAATTCCAATAACCTAAATCTTTATTAAAATATTTATACCAGACTAGTTTCATCAATAAAGCTAAAATGAATGTAATACCGCCGCCGATACCTATTAATTTATATTTTTCCATTTTATTTTCATTTTTAGGTATTGGTATATTAGTGTATACAATAATACTATACACTTCTATCATTATTATTCCAAAAATCATATAAATAACTCCAAATGTATTAACATTATCAACCATTTGTCCAAACATTGAAGTATGAAATAACATGGCAATTCCATGTAATAATGAATATATACCGAATATTAATAATATTATTATTAATAGATTGTCAGCAAATGTATGTTTTTCTTCTTGAGTTTTTGCAGGTCTTAATTCATAAATTGAAAATATTATTTTGAATATACCATATAATATAAGAATAACACCTATTATAAATTTATAATTCATTTATAATATTTAGATATTATACTCCTAGATCTTTGATAAATAAATCTAATTTTTCTTTTGTTACATGTGGCATAATTACAAGATGTGATATATTACCTTCTGTAGCTAATTGCCATTTATAAATAATTTCTTCAGATGGTTTTGGAATTACGACTGTAATGGAATTATGGTTTCTCCATGCTCCTTTGATATTTTCAACAGCGTATTCAGCTAATTCGACACATTTTTCAACATCTTTGCGAAATCCTTCATATCCTTTTTTATCAATGATATGTTTCAGTAAAATACTAGAATGACCAGATCTGCTTCCACTAATCATGCAATCTTTACACCCGATATATTCAATATTATTAGTAATAAGATCTAGAAATTTCTTTTCCATCATAAAAATTCCACATGGGAAAACAGTTCCTAAAAATTTATGTCCCGAAATTGACATTGAATTAACATGTGCTTTAAAAAACAAGTCTGATTCAAGAAACGGTAGATAAAATCCTGTTAAAGCACCATCGACATGAATATATACATCATTTTGTTTACCATGTTTTTTAAGAATTCTATATAATTCTCTTGTATTATCTAATGCACCTTTCATTGTAGTTCCGAGATTTGCATTTACTAGTATATATTTATCTAAATTTTCTTGAATAATTCTATCAAAATCATGATAATCAATTTCACCATTTTCTTGAGATTCTACAACAATCATATTTAAACATAATAGTCTAGCGATTTTAAAAATAGAATAATGAGAATCTTTGGATGTTAAAAACACGTGTGGCTTATTTTGAGCTGATTCTCTAGCGACATATAATCCTTGTAAATTACCTTCTGTACCCGCATTTGTAATATATGCCCAAATATTGTCTCTTTTAATACCCCACAAATCGGCAAAAAAATGTAGTACTTCTCTTTCAAGATCTTTTGTATTAGCTCTATATGTAGAGGATTGAAAAGGATCTCCTACATTGTTAATATGTATATTAAAAAATTTTAATACTTCAGTATAATCATAACCACTATTACAAGGATAACCAAGATAAGTAGACAAAGCATTTTTTAATTTAGTTTCAATATCATCCATAATACATAATAATCTATATAATAGTATTAGTAATGCCTTAAATCATTTTAAGATTATTAATTTTAATGTTTATAGGCGTACATAGCTGATTCTTTTAATTGTCTAGATAACCATTGGATGAAAATACTATTAACATTATTAATGATAGAGTTGTCGCAACGGTTCCTCCTATAAAACATCCATTTGGGATTATATCTGATAGATAACCAGCTACAAAATTACTTGTAGCTAAAACAAAACCAAGTATAAAATCAGTAAATGATACTGCTGTACCTGCTAAATTTCCAACAGGCATAAATGATGCAATCATAGATTGTGTCACACTATGTGTCATTGCCATATGAAATCCTAGAAATATCATTGCTAAAAACATACCGAATGGCGATGCTGTTAATGGACATACAAATGTTATATCTGACAGAATCATAAAAATGAATCCTATTATTAAAATTAAATATCTATTTTCTTTTGAAATACTACTAAATTTAGAGAACGGGACGGTTGTTACAACTTGTATGAAACTACTAACTAAAAATAATATTGGAATATAATTTTTATCCATTACATTTTTAGCTCGTAATGTGATGAACGAACTATCAAAACGTGCAAAATATAAAGTGGATATCATTATTAGTGCATACCAATAATTTGGTTTAAGTGAATGTAAAATATCCGATATAGGAACATTATTACCTAATTTATTAAATTCTGATGTAGATTCATCTTCACCAAATTTTATAAACATCCACATAAAAGCTATTAAAGGTGGTATAATAGATGCGATAAATGTTTTAATATAATCCTTGCCTGTAATTACGAACACAAAACTTGCAATAGTACTTCCTAGCATCATTCCCAGAGTTGCGATCGATTGTCTAAAACCATACGCTTTATCAGGTGTTTCACCACTTTCATTTGCAAGTTGGTTCATAATAGCTTTTGTTGGAGCTTCACGAATTCCTTTACTAATACGATCAAATAATTTTGCAAAGAATAACCAATATAATGCTGCTGTTAATCCTGCTATATTATTAACAGTCGATAATAGTGCAAACATTGGTTTACATATTAAAGTAAGGAATGTTCCAAATAAAACTACTTTTACTTGACTTCCAAATATATCTCCAATTACACCACTCACTCCTTTTGTAAATTGACATAAAAGTTGTGATATTCCTTGTATTATACCAATATCAGAGTTTGACATTCCTAATTCACATTGTACATAAATTGGTAGATATGAATCATGCATAAATGTAGCTATAGAACATAACATTTGACCTAATGACAAAGCTAGTAATTTATCATTACATTTTGGATTATTTTTAAACACATGATGAATACGTATTTTTTTCAAAGTACACACAATTAGAGGTTGTGTCTTTCGTATTTTTCCATAACAATATACATAATTTACATAATTTATATAATTTTTATTATGTATACTAGATGGTATACTAGATGGTATACTAGATGAAAATGGACACCTATATCTTATTAGAAAGCAATTCATTTTAAAGGTATTACATAACCATTGAACAATAATATTTATAATATTATTTCAAATTTTATGTATTATATTTCTCTATTATTTGTGCAAATTTTAGTTTTAATGAACTGGAGTAAATCGTTTGGTATAATGTTATTATCTAGATCATTTTTCCATGATAAAATAGTATTTTCATAATCATCTGATTCAACCTGTTTTTTCTTTAAAAAATCATCTATAAAATGCCGAAATGGTCTTTCTTGAAATCCAATATAAATATTTTTTAATTTATTATTATCACACCAATGTTCTATATGAATTTCTGGTAATGATACAGAATCTGCAAAATCTGCATCTCGTTCTTTATAAAAATCAATAATCCACGGTTTAAGAGTATATTCAATTATTGTTCTAAATGCATATAGAATGGCTTGAGTTTCATTATATAATACACCAATAACTTTCCAATCTCTCATGGAATATGATCCTTCCGCCTCAATGACAACATATACATCATCCATTCAATAATATACCTATTAAATCTTTATATGAACTAATTTATAATATTATAATAAATGGATGTAGGTAAAACAGTTTTAACTACGACTGAAACAATTAAAGCTAATCAAAAAGAATTTCAAAAATTTACTGCTTATAATAATTTATTTATTGTAATGGCAAGTGCAGTTTGTGTAGGTATAGTTACAAAAGATGCTATTACCGATATTATGAATGATGCTGTTCTTCCAATTATAATTTTCTTTGGTAAAAAGACTTTGTCATACTTTTTATATAGAAAAGCACTCGAAAAGACATCTTCTTATCCAATATTGAATTTATTTATCCAACGTTTTGGTAAATTAATATGGATTCTTTTAATATGGTTGTTAGTCATGTATGTAACATGGATATTATTTAAAAAATTAATTAAATTTGATTTGGTATCTGGGAAGGCAGAATTAATAGAAGATATAACAAAATATGTAACTAGTCAGGAAAAACAATACGTTATTAATTATCAAGAAGCACCAACCTTTTCAATATCTAAATATATCATCTAAAAGTACTTAAAACTATTTTAGTATATTATTATATAGTTGTAAATATTCATATAGATGGCTAATTATACATGTATAACGAATGAAATATTGCATGGTCAGATGCGTGTTGTTTCATCGTTATTCATGGAAAAAAAATATATGCCTGCAAAACAAATACTAAATGATATTCTATCAAGTATTAGACATGCGTATATCATAGAATGTGATAAAAATAGATTATCAAATATAATTGATGAAACATATAGAACATTGGTTGATATTGCTTTTAGACGTTACAGTGATGCTCATAATAGAGTTAAAGATATGTTATGGAAAATTTGATTTTTGAACTGATTTTTACTATTTATTCATTAATTTAAATGACTAAATTCTACTTTAATAGTCCTTTATTGCAGTTTTGGTTACATGAAAAGAATTTAGAAGAGTATCATATCAAGATGTATGGTGAAAAATATTATTGTAGTTTGTTTAATGAAAATACTTTTACTGAGACTAAATACAAACATTATTCGATGTGGTCAAGTATAAAAAAATATTTATGTGAGAAATATACAGATATTATAACTCATTCTGATATAGATTATACAGAAGATAACAAGACATATTTATGGATACACCTTAAAAAAAATCAAGATGAAAATTCAGAATCAAAAAATTCAGAATCAAAAAAAAATATTAATATGATCATTGATTCATTAAATAATGAATGGTTTGTTAATAATTTTGTAAATGTGAATATGGTTCCGAAATTATTAACAATTATTAATAAATCTCTAGAAAGAGACAATAAATTTATGGCACATTGTATTTGTGAATATCAAGACAAATATGGTAAAGATAAAACATTATTTGCACTAGATGTCTTCTTCAATGATATCAAAAAACAAATAATGTATAGAAATATTCACATAGACTATGATTCTGATAGTAGTGATTAAGTATTTAAAAAGTAATTCAAAAAGTTTTCAAATAATCAAATAATTATTTGAAATACCACCATAATATTATTATTAAAATGACAAGTAAAATTATTCCAAGTAGATAAATTAATTTATTATAATTAGTTTTCAATTTATAAATTAACGTATAAGTATCATTTTCCTCTTTTTTATAGATTGTAAAACCATTTTTCATATAGAAAACAATATTATTTGAATATACATATACATAAATTGCCTCGCAATTTTGTTGAAATTCATCAACATTTTCTATTGCATATTTAATTAATTTTTTACCTAATCCTCTACTTCTGTATTGTTTCTTGATAAATACATCACATAAGAAAACTTTATTATTATTTTTTCGAAGGTATGAAAAAAATCCAACTAATTCTCCATTATCTTTTACATATAGATATGTAGATAAATTTGAATTTAATAAATTTGCATACATTTTTTTTAAGTCTTTTATATTTGTATAATTAAGTTTACTAAGATCATTTGACCATTCTTCAAAAATATCTTTAATAAATTCATTAAAGTATTGAGGATTATCTGTAAGTTTAAGTATCTTCATATTATTATCATTGAATAATTTTATTCATAATATGAAATTATCTATCTAATATTTCAACTTATATAAAGTTGTAATTAATTTTATAATTAAATATGACTACCTACATAATTGATGTATATTATAAGTTGAATAAAAAAACTAATTTAAATGATATGGATTATTTATTGGATACACATGCAAAAAAATATGGAGGGATTATTACAAAAACAGATGTAGGACCATATGGATGTTGTTGCTGTTTTCCTGTATTATGGCGTGTCCATAGTTTTTTTATACCTGCTGAAAATATACAAGAATTCAAAAGAAAAATGCCAACACATTTTTATATAGAAAAATGTTATTTATTAGAAGAAACATCTGAGCGATCTTCTTATATTTCATAATAATAAATATGCCAGTTAAGAAAAAAAATAACAATAATTTACTATTGATTATAATTGGATTAGTAGTTTTGAGTATTGTTATATTTGGTGGTATATATCTATATACCACGAGTAAAGATAAATGTCCTGATAATCATGTATGTATTCATAAGAAGGAATACAGTGAACCCAGACTTGAACCTAAACAAGAATCTAAACAAGAACCAAAGATTGTTATAATTAAAGAATCTGCACCCCAAGTAGGTCAACAATATCAGTCAACAGATATACGTGATAGAAGAGTATTAAACGATCAGTTGTATCCTCCATTAAATAGAACAGATAGTACAACATTTACTGGAGTAGTTAGAGAAACGGCAAATCGTAATATAAATGTTCCGACAAATCAATCTTATGATACATTTAGATTAGTAGGATACATTAAAAGTAAATCAGTAGGACAGGAACAAGAAATGGATGCAGGTGGTAATAGTTGGAAGCTTATGGCGCGTGAAAAAAACAGAAATGAATCTGAATTTTATATAGTTCCAACAAATAATAATTATGACTTGAAAATTCCTATTACTCCTGATATAACAGTCGGTCAACGTTTGAAAGATGTTTATACAATACCAAATGAGATTCAATTCAAGTCACCAATGTTAAATCAAGCTCCTTATCAATTTATTGAATTACCCAAGACAGATTTTACGGATCCCCGATATAGTTAGAAATAAATAATGCTACATCAACAGATAAGTTTTCTTCAGCTTTATCTCTAGTTTCAATCAAATAATCACGTGGAATATTTGGAAAATATTTTAAAATTAATTGAATTGCACTAAGACTATTATAAAATATAGTAAGTATATCTCTATTATAGAAGTAGTTAGAAGTTATTTGTTTATCTATATAATTGTTCTCTGTTGTCATTAAATAATCTAGTAAAGATTCATTTCTATAATTAATCATATAAAATGCACATCTTTCAATTTCATATTGTGTAATTACTGATAAATGAGAGTCTACAACTTTATTTTTTTGCAATAATTGAAAAGTTTCTTTTTTACAATATTTATAAACTGTCTCTTGAAATTCTGAAATATGAGTGATAAAATCTTCAGGTGTTATATCATTGTATCTACTTATATTTTTTTCATTTAAAGTATTTTTTTGTATAGATTGAATTAGTTTATCTATTTTTGATGTTGCGAAAATATCTTTATCAGGATCAATTATCTCATCATCTTTTATATCAATATCTATTTCTCTACATAATTGTCTTGCATAAGCATCATCTTTCGCAGATTCCAATAAAAATGTTTGAATATTCAATGGAACTTTTTTTTGCTTATGTTTGAGTGGTTCTTTATTACGTTTAATGTATTTTGATACAACACATAATTTTTTTGTATAACAACTTGGTTTATTGTAACAACTTGGTTTATTACGTATTTCATGTTTTTTAGGAAAAACTAATTTCATTTTAATTCTAGATACAGCATCTAATCTCTTATATACCAGTTCATGTATATCTATAGGTAAATCAAGAAACATTTTTGAATATATAACTAAATAATTTTTATATATCAAATTTTATATTATTAAATTTGATCAAAGTTTATTTTACCAGATTTAGTATACATTTGATTATATAATTGAGAATTAAAAACGAATGGACTAGTAAATGTTTGTTCTGAAGTAGAGTCTTGTGAAGTAAATTGTGTCATATATTCTTTTATTTTACAAGTTATAAAATCATCAGTTATAATTTCAGTCGTGGTATTAATAGGGATATTTGTTTTTTCCGATATTAGGTCTTTAGATGGTCGTTTATTATCAATAGATGTGAATTTGTATTGATTTGATTCAAATTTACGCATAAACATGATAGCACCAATTACGTAATTACGTTTATTAAAAAATGGATATGTATTGACAAAATATAATTTATCATTCCATACCATATAAAATTGTAGTTGTTTGCCTAATAATGTTTTATCCCAAATACTGTCTAGAATTTTGAAAAGATCATCGGGTATAATATTAATTCCTTGGTGATTTAATAATCGATTTGAATTTGGAATCTTACTGTCTGGATCACGCACATCTGCTAATATATATGTTTTATCACTACCAATAACAAAAATATTCCATAATGTTACATCTCCATTATTAGGATATAAATTTGTTATTTCATGATTATGTGGCATTTGTAATATTGAAACATTATATTTAGATATAACATCATATATTTTACTATCTACATCATTTTCTTCTTTATCTTCACCCTTTGTTTTTGGTTTTTTCATACATGAACATTTTAGAGTCAAACTTTCTAATAAGTTGATATTCAACATTATTAATATTAGTGTGGAAAATAGCTAGCAATTCATGTAATTCATTTCATGTATTTTCTTCATGTATTTTTATAATAAATATATAAAGATAAAAATTAAAAGATAGAATTATGGATCAATCTACAATAAAATCAAGTATTAAAAATACACTAAAAGAATATAATAAGAAACCTGAAGATATTAAATATGTATCATATTATATTGGAAACTATTTACAAACAAGACAAGAATTTTATTGTACATATGATGAATTTATGAATATTGCAGGGGATCAATATATGTTTAATTTGAACTGGATGGGAGATATCAAGTTTGTTGCAGATGATTGGTGGATTACTTGCGATATGCGTGGTAATACATATTTACATAGTCTGCCAGTTCAACCAAAAAAATATAGAATACCAGAGTTAAATCTTATTACTAACAAATTTCTAGCATTATAATTTTTATTTTGTGAGTATAATGAATTATTATTTTGAGTAATTATTTTGAGTAATCATCCCATATAATAGTATTCCATTCTTGAATATCTAGTTCATTTTTAAGTTTGTTTATGAAAAAAATTCCATAATCTGGATAATATTTAATAAATTTATCTTGCCATAAGATTATACATTTTTCAAGTGATATATTATATATTTTAGCATGTTCTTGAAAATTGTTTTTAATTTTTTTATATAATCTCTTTTTACCAATATCAACAAATTGTATCCTATCTTCGCATGAGTTTATATTTTTACATGCTTTTGTGAATTGTTCTAATATTCTTGCATTGTTGAGGATATTATGTCCGTCATGTAGAAATTCTTCACTCGTCCGCAATGAACCAATTGGTATAGGTTTATAATATTTTGTAAATATATCTTTTGTTTCAGAGTTTGCAGATAATATGGGTTGATAATTCAATTGTTTTGATTCAGAACACCCCATAATATTATTAAAAATGATTATTATATTTTTTATTTATGTTTAAACTTATTTTCTCTTTTTTAATGTCTGTTTCTTTTTACCACCATATCTTGTAGATATTTCCCTATAATGTGCACTATTATCAGAACTATTTGAGTTACTATTACTTGATGAACTATTAGAATTAGATTTTATTTTTGTATTTGGATGATCTTGATATTGTACTTCTGGATTGAATTTTACACTTTTACGTTCACATGC
>JACCED012478003.1_pt1 | contig 11385 bp, 9 predicted proteins | sample 7455021 | NCBI WGS metagenome assembly JACCED01 (sample SAMN15323456, study PRJNA562643) | freshwater metagenome | isolation source: river surface water | place: USA:Blue River Watershed | collected 2017-08-19
ACCGAGGACGACCTCGCCAATTACCTGGCGAACACCCCTGACTTCTTCCAGCGCCACGCCGAGCTGCTGGCCAGCGTGCAGCTCACGAGCCCGCACGGCCATCGCGCGGTGAGCCTGCAGGAGCGCCAGGCCGAGATGCTGCGCGAAAAGATCAAGGTCCTGGAGATGCGCATGATGGACATGATCCGCCACGGCAGCGAGAACATGGTCATCGCCGGCCGCCTGCACCGCTGGGCCCTGCAGCTGCTGTCGGTGACGGAGAGCCAGGCGCTGCCCGCCACCATCGTGGACGAGATCCAGGACCAGTTCCTGGTGCCGCAGGCGGCCCTGCGCCTGTGGGGGCTGGACGCGCGGCATGCCTCGCAAGCCTTTGCCCAGGGGGTGAGCGAAGACGTGCGCAGCTTCGCCTCGTCCCTGACCCAGCCCTATTGCGGTGTCAATTCCGGATTCGAGGCCGCAGGCTGGCTGGAGGATCCGGACCAGGCCGCCTCCCTGGCCATGATTCCCCTGCGCGAAGGCGCAACGGCGGACAGCACGCCGGCCTTCGGCCTGCTGGTGCTTGCGTCGCCCGACCCGCAGCGCTTCACCAACGGCATGGGAACGGACTTTCTGGAGCGCATCGCCGAACTCGCCAGCGCGGCGCTTGGCCGCCTGCGCCGGGACTGACCATGTCCGGTGATGCGGCGCTCGTCGAGAAATACCTCGAGCATGTCCGCGTCGGCAAGCGCCTGGCCACGCGGACGGTCGAACTGTACGCACTGGACCTCGAGAGGCTGCAGGCCCACGCCACGCAGGCCGGGATCGGCCTGCTGCAGGTCCAGACCGCGCAGGTGCGCCGCTGGGTCGCCCAGATGCACGGGGGCGGACGCAGCGGGCGTGGCATCGCCCTGATCCTCTCTGGCTGGCGCGGCTTCTACGCCTGGCTCGGGCGGGAAGGACACATCACCCACAACCCGGTGGCCGATGTGCGCGCGCCCAAGTCGCCCCGTCCCCTGCCCAAGGCCCTGAGTGTCGATGACGCCGTGCAGCTTGCGGGCTACCAGGACAGCCAGGGCGACCCCTGGCGCGAGGCGCGCGACGCGGCCCTCGTGGAGTTGCTTTATGGCAGCGGCCTGCGCGTGGGCGAACTGGTCGGCCTGGATGTCCAGGCCAGCGCGTCGGCCCGGGGCTGGATCGACCGCGCCGCCGGCGAGGCCCATGTTCTGGGCAAAGGCAGCAAGCGCCGCACCGTGCCCGTGGGGCAGGCGGCGCTCAAGGCCCTGGACCTCTGGCTGCAGGCCCGTGGCGGGACGCAGGGCCCGCCCGCCTGCCAGTCCCGGCAGGCGGGGGAGCCCGCCTTGTTCCTGGGCCCGCGGGGCCAGCGCCTGACCGCACAGGCCGTCTGGAAGGTCCTTCGCGAGCGCAGCCTGCGCGCGGGCCTGGCCGCTCCGGTCCATCCGCACATGCTGCGCCACTCCTTTGCCAGCCACGTCCTGCAATCGAGCGGCGACCTGCGCGCCGTCCAGGAGTTGCTGGGGCACGCCAACATCGCCACCACCCAGGTCTACACGCGCCTGGACTTCCAGCACCTGGCCCAGGCCTACGACGCGGCCCACCCGCGCGCGCGCCGCAAGGGCTGATGTCCCGGGCGGGACTCGCTGCCTCCCCCCACACACCATTTGGCGTATGGACGCACCGGGTCGGTGCTTTCAATAATCCTGGCCTCAATTGCTGCGCCCCTGGCGCCGACCCTCTTTCATGACGTCTCCGTTGTGGCAACGTTCGGACGGTGAACTGCTCAAGGCCCTGCGTGAAAAGGCGGGCCTGGATGTCGTTGTCCTTGCGCGCCTGGGGACCATGACGGTGCATCAGGTGCGCGGTCTCGAGGATGGCGAGGGTGGCGAGTTCTACAGCCCCGCGATCAAGGCGCACATGGGCCGGGCCTTGCTGGCGAAATTGGGCTACGTCCCCGCACCTGCCGAAGCCGTGTTGGCGGATGTACCGGACGCGGCGCCTGCCGACCCGGTACCCGTTGTCGCCCCGGATCCAGCGCCCCTGCGACAGGCCTCGATCCCGGCTCCGGCCGAGCCCCGGCCCGACAAGCCGCGGCGCATGGGGCCACCCGCCGGGTACGCCCTGGCGGGCATCGGCCTGCTGCTGGCGGGCCTGTGGTTCCTGTCCCAGCACAAGCCCTGGGCACAGCGTTCTCCCGCCGCGGTGTCTGGCGCGGCCACGCCCCCACCGGCCGCGTCCTCCGCCGAAGGGACATCCCTGACGGCCGGAGCGCCCGCCCTCGCGGCGCGGTCCGCGCAAGACGCCCCGCCCGTGACCGTGGTGACCACCGCCCCCGCCCCCGCACCCGCACCTGCTGTGACGCCCGCCGCCCCGAGCGCTCCCGCCGCCGTGGCGGCTGCGGCCACCACGGACCCGGCCTGCAGCGTCGCCGAGTCCCGGCCGGGCCTGACCTTCACCCCCAGCGAACCCCGCAAGGCAGGCACCTTCGTGCACCTGGTGGCGGACAAACCCGTCCGCCTGTGCGTGCTCGACGCCGCCCAGAGGGCCACCCGGCTGGAGCTCGAGCCGGGCGTGGGGCGCAGCGTCGCAGGTGCGGCGCCCTTCGTGGTCCGCGGAGAGCTCGGCCACCTGAAGATCTTCTTCCAGGGTGTGCGCGTCCAGGGCGACCTGGCCGCCGGCACCCAGGTGGTGCTGAACGAGGCGCCATTGCGCTAGCGACCCGGCCTGTTGCGGCCCCGGGGACCGGCCCGCCCCAGCGGCGACAATCGGCCGATGAAAACCATCCGCCTGAAGGCAGGCAAGGAGCGCTCACTCCTGCGGCGTCACCCCTGGGTCTTCGAGTCCGCCATCGCCAAGGGCGGCGGCGACCCCGGAGAGACGGTCCGCATCGAGTCCCATGACGGTGACTTCCTGGCATGGGCTGCCTTCAGCCCCGCCTCCCGCATCCGCGCCCGCTGCTGGAGTTTCGACCTGGCTGACCGCATCGACGCCGCCTTCCTCGTCCGCCGCGTGCAGGGGGCGGTCCGCGCCCGCCAGCGCATGGCCATCGCCAGCGACAGCCTGCGGCTCGTGCACGGCGAGTCCGACGGACTGCCCGGCCTGATCGTCGACCGCTATGGCGACACCCTGGTGGCGCAGTTCCTCTCGGTGGGGGCCGAGCGCTGGAAACCGGTGCTGGCCGATGCCTTGCTGGCCGAAACCGGCCTGGCGCGCCTGTACGAGCGATCCGATGCCAGCGCCCGCCAGCTCGAAGGCCTGGCGCCCGTCACGGGCTGGCTGCGCGGTGACGGTCCCGTCGAACTGACGATCCGCGAGCATGCCTGGCACCTCTCGCTGGACATCGCCACCGGACACAAGACGGGCTTCTACCTGGACCAGCGTGACAGCCGCCACAAGTTCAGCGAGTACGCACGCCGCCTGGGGTTCCAGCGGGTCCTCAATACCTACTGCTACACCGGCGGCTTCACCGTGGCGGCCCTGGCCGGCGGCGCCGCGCATGTGACCTCCATCGACTCCTCCGCCCCGGCGCTGGAGCGGGCCCGCGCCAACGTGGCCCTCAACGGCTTCGAGGCCGGCCGCGCCGAGTTCCTTGACGCCGACGTCAACGCCAGCCTGCGCCACTTCATTGCCCAGGGCCGCAGCTTCGACGCCATCGTCCTGGACCCGCCCAAGCTGGCGCCCACCGCCGCCCATGCCGAGCGAGCGGCTCGCGCCTACAAGGACATCAACCGCCTGGCGCTCAAGCTCCTGGCGCCCGGCGGCGTGATGTTCACCTATTCCTGCTCCGGCGGCATCTCCGCCGACCTGTTCCACAAGATCGTGGCGTCGGCGGCAGTGGACGCGGGGGTGGACGGGGACATCGTGGAACGCCTGGGTGGCGCGCCCGACCATCCCATGACCCTGATGTTTCCCGAGGGGGAATACCTCAAGGGCCTGGTGATCCAGACCCGGCAGCCGGGCCCATAGGACGGCGCCGACACCGTGTCCCGGGTTTGCCCCTTACACTCCCGGTCCGCAGAAATTCAATCTCGACCATGAGCCTCATTCCCGCCACCATCCTCACCGGCTTCCTCGGCTCGGGCAAGACCACCCTCCTCAAACGTGTACTGAGCGAGGCGCACGGCCAGAAGATCGCGGTCATCGAGAACGAGTTTGGCGCCGAGAACATCGACAGCGACATCCTTGTCAGCGACACCAACGAGCAGATCGTGCAAATGAGCAACGGTTGCATCTGCTGCACGATCCGGGAGGACCTGCGGGCCACCTTGCAGCTGCTCGCCGCCAAGAAACGCAAGGGGCTGCTCGAATTCGATCGTGTGGTCATCGAGACCACCGGACTGGCCGACCCGGGCCCGGTGGCGCAGACCTTCTTCATGGACGACGAGATCGCGGAGACCTACCTGCTCGACTCGGTCCTGACCCTGGTGGACGCCAAGCACGCCGCGCAGCAGCTCAATGACCGCCAGGAGGCGCGCCGCCAGGTGGGCTTCGCGGACCGGATCTTCATCACCAAGACCGACCTGGTGGCGAAGGACGAGGTGGACGCCCTCGTGCACCGCCTCAAGCACATGAACCCGCGCGCGCCCCAGCAGGCCGTGCATTTCGGCGAGGTGCCGCTGTCCAGCGTGCTGGATCTGCATGGCTTCAACCTCAACGCCAAGCTGGAGATCGACCCGGATTTCCTCGCGGCGGACGGCCACGACCATCACCACCATGACCATGGCCACGACCACGGGCATGACCACGAGGGCCATGACCACGAGCACGGCGAGCACTGCAACCACCCCTCGCATGCCCATGGCGGCCACGGCCACCACCATCACCATGACGACGACGTCAAGAGCTTCGCCTTCAAGTCCGACCGGCCTTTCGATCCGGCCAAGCTCGAGGACTTCCTCGGTGCCATCGTCAACATCTACGGCCCCCGGATGCTGCGGTACAAGGGCGTCCTGAACATGAAAGGGACCGAGCGCAAAGTGATCTTCCAGGGCGTGCACCAGTTGATGGGAAGCGACCTGGGTCCGAAATGGGCCGATGGCGAGGCGCGCACCAGCAAGATGGTCTTCATCGGCATCGACCTGCCCCGGGACATCCTGCTTCAGGGCCTGCAGCAATGCCTGGACTGAGGTGGGCCGCAGACGACCGGTTTGGAATTTTTTGCAAAAAACAAGGGCGCCCCGATGCTTGCCTCTTTCTTGCACCTGATGGGATTTCCCTCGGGGCATGAGCGGGCGGGTTCCGCTGCCACAGTCAGTCAGGGTATAAACCGGGCTGATGAAGGCAGTGCGCCTACAGATAACAAACAACGGCCCGAGGGCGGCGAGCAGCGTCCCGTGGGGGCCGCAGCCGCGAGGAGGCAGGAAGTGAAGCCGCAACCCAAGGCCGCCGCAAAGGCGCAAAAAAAGGCCGTCGCCAAGGCAAAGCCCATCAAGGCTGCCGTCAAGGCCAAACCCGTGACCAAGCCGGTTGCCAAACCCAAGGCCGCCTCCAAACCCGTCGCCAAGACGCCAGCCAAGACGCCGGCCAAGGCTGCTGCCAAAGCGGCTGGCAAACCCGCCGGCAAGGCCAGCAAACCAGCAGGCAAGGCCACCCCCAGACCCACGGCCAAACCTGCCACCAAGCCTGCCACCAAGCCGGCCTCTCAAGCGACCGCCAAGGCGACCAAGCCCGCCGCCAAGCCCGTGAAGAAGCCGGCAGCCAAACCCGCTGCAAAAGCCGCTGCAAAACCCGCCGCCAAGAAAGTGACCGTCAAGCCGTCACCTTCCAAGCCGGTGGCCAAGGCCGTCCCGAAAGCCTCGGCCAAGGCGGGCCGACCCGTTTCTGCGGCCGCCAAGAAGTCCACGGCCGCCAAGCCCGCCGCCAAGCCCGCCGTCAAGGCTGTTCCGAAGGCACCCGCCGTACCCTCCACCCCCGTTGCTGTCGCCTCGCCCGCAGTTCCAGGCTCGACGCCACCGCGTGCCACCCGGCCCTCCGCCAGGCTGGTCCAGATCACGGTGCCGTCCATGGCGCAATCGGTCGCCTCGACCGCCGCCAAGGCCAGCTACATCCAGACCCCGAGCCCCTCTGTGCTGACACCCCCTCCAAGCGTTCCGGTCAAGAAAGACCCCAAACTCGCCAACAACTGGAAGTCCAAGCAGGCTGACCAGTTGACTGACGAAGAAGTCCTCGCCATGCCCGATGGCGAGTACATGAACGACAAGCAGATGGCGTTCTTCCGCCTGAAGCTGACGCAGCTCAAACGCGACATCCTCAACAGCGCTGGTGAAACCACCGAGCACCTGCGTGAGGACACCGTCATCGTGCCCGATCCGGCCGACCGTGCCACCATCGAGGAAGAACACGCCCTCGAATTGCGCACCCGTGACCGCGAGCGCAAGCTGCTCAAGAAAATCGAGCAATCCATCGCCCGCATCGACGCCGGCGACTACGGTTATTGCGACGAGACGGGCGAGCCCATTGGCGTCGGGCGCCTGCTGGCCCGGCCTACCGCCACGCTCTCGCTCGAGGCGCAGCAGCGCCGCGAACTCAAACAAAAGATGTTCGGCGACTGAGCGCGCGGCGCGCCTTTACCGAAGCTTCGTTCTCCTGCCCCCATGCCCGCGCCCCAGGGTGACCCTGACGGCCCACCGGCCCGCCCCCGGGCGGGTGGCCTGGGCGGGCTCTGGCAACGACTGACCGGGTCGCGGGCTCGGGCGGAGGGTGTGCCGGGTGCCCAGGCCCAGGGCACCTATTCGCGCGAGGCCTTGCAGGCCATGATCCAGCGCAAGCGGCACAACGACCAGTTGCGCCACCGCGAATTCGATGCCTTGCGCAAGCTACGCCGCACCGGCGTGACCCCAGCACCGGTCACGCCGGCCCATCCCGTCCCGTTCCACAGTTCCATGCCCTCGAGCCCGGATGAACGGGCCACCACGCTGCGCAAGATCGACGAGATCGAGGCCCAGATGTCGATCCAGTGGCATCGCGTCAAGGCCAAGGTCCCGGCGCGTCCTGCCTCGCACGCCAGTGCCAGCTCCTCCCCGCAAGCCGTCGCAGGCTCTGCGCAGTCGGGCGCATCCGAAGTCCCGGGGACCGCGCGCGTGCCGCTGCAGGCCCGGGTCACGGCCTTGGCCATGCCGCCTGTACCGGCAGGGCTGACGGACCGACCCGCCGCCAGCCACCCCGCGGATTTTGTCCATGACCCCGAGCTCGAGGAAGCGGCCCTGCGCTTTGCCAGTGGGGATGCCGCCGGTGCGGAGCGCGCATTGCTGGCGCTGCTGGCGCCGGGCCAGCCGCGTGCCGACGAGCCCGAATCCTGGCTGGTGCTGTTCGACTTGTACCGCGCCACTGGCCAGCAAGGCCTGTACGAGGAGCGCGCAGCCGACTACGCTGCGCGTTTCCAGCGGTCGCCACCCCAGTGGCGCCGGCTGCACGAGCCCCAGGACGAGGCCGGCGCACGCGCCAGCGAAGCCGCCAGCGCCCTGCCTGCCTCCGCCTTGGGCGAGCCAGGCGCGTTCGACTGGGCATGCCCCGCAGTCCTGGATGCGGCGGGCGTGGCAGCGCTGCAGGACACCTTGGCCCGCCATCCCCAGCCCTGGCGTCTGTCCTGGGCCGCACTCGCCAGTGTCACGCCCGATGCCGTGGCCTCCCTGGCGCACCTGGTGGCCCTGTGGGTCAGGCAGCCGGTGCGCCTGCGGTTTGCCGGTGCCGACCGGCTCGAGCGCATCCTCGATGCCCGCACGGCCTGTGGCGACCGCAGCGGTGATCCCGCCTGGTGGACGCTGCGCATGGATTGGCTGCGTGCGATGCGTCGGGCCGATGAATTCGAACTGGTCGCCCTGGACTACTGCGTCACCTTCGAAGTCTCGCCGCCTGCGTGGGACCCCGCGCGCTGCGACATCCGCGTGATCCGCGAAGAGGGCTCCTCGCGGACCGATACCGGTTTCGAGGCGTTCGAGTCACGGGTTTCCGCCCTGGGCGTGAGTGAATTGAGCGCCTTGAGCAGTTTTGGCCTGAGCGCTTTCGTGCCGGCTCCGGTAGGTGAACTGGCGGGTACGCTGGTGGGCAGTGCCGCGGCCGACCTCGCGCGCCTGGATGCCGCCTTGCAGGATGCCGACGTGCTGGTCATTTCCTGCAGCCGGCTCGAGCGGATCGATTTCCAGGCCGCCGGCGAACTCGTGAACTGGGTGGCGGCCCGCCAGGCCGAGGGCCGCGCCGTCCATCTGACCGATGTCCACCGGATGGTGGCCCCGCTTCTGGGTGCGATGGGCCTTCCAGCCCAGGCCCGTATCAACCTGCGCCGCGACTGAACCCGCCACGCGGGCCACGGGCCCGCAGCTTTACCCACCCTTCCTGGCAGCCATGGAACAATTTCACGGAACCACCATCGTCAGCGTGCGCCGACGCACCCCGGACGGCCACTGGCAGGTCGCCATCGGCGGCGACGGCCAGGTCACGCTGGGCAACGTCGTCGTCAAGGGCTCGGCGCGCAAGGTGCGCAAGCTCTATCACGACAAGGTCCTGGCCGGCTTCGCGGGTGCCACCGCCGATGCCTTCACCCTCTTCGAGCGCTTCGAGGCCAAGCTCGAGAAGCACCAGGGGCATCTCGTGCGGTCCGCGATCGAGCTGACCAAGGACTGGCGTACCGACCGCGTGCTGCGTCGGCTCGAGGCCATGCTGGCCGTGGCCGACCGCGATGCGTCCCTGATCATCACCGGCAACGGCGACGTGCTGGAGCCCGAGCACGGCATCATCGCCATCGGCTCGGGCGGCGCTTACGCGCAGTCTGCGGCCAAGGCCCTGCTTGACAACACCGAGCTGGGTGCGCGCGACATCGTGAAGAAATCGCTGGAAATCGCCGGCGAGTTGTGCATCTACACCAACATGAACCACACCCTGGAGACCCTGGGTTAAGAAGGCAGTCGCAGTCCCATGTCCAGCATGACCCCGCAGGAAATCGTCTCCGAGCTCGATCGCCACATCGTCGGCCAGCACGAGGCCAAGCGCGCCGTCGCCATCGCCCTTCGCAACCGCTGGCGCCGCCAGCAGGTCGACGAGAAGCTGCGCCACGAGATCACGCCCAAGAACATCCTCATGATCGGCCCCACCGGCGTGGGCAAGACCGAGATCGCGCGGCGCCTGGCGCGCCTGGCGGACGCGCCCTTCATCAAGGTCGAGGCCACCAAGTTCACCGAGGTGGGCTATGTGGGCAAGGACGTCGACTCCATCATCCGCGACCTGGCGGAGATCGCCGTCAAGCAGACGCGCGTGGCTGAAATGCGCAAGGTGCGTACCCGTGCCGAGGACCACGCCGAGGACCGCATCCTGGAGGTGCTCCTGCCCGGTACCCACGGCGCCGAGGACAACCCCACGCGACAGGCCTTTCGCAAGAAGCTGCGCGAGGGACAGCTCGATGACAAGGAGATCGAGATCGACCTGGCCGACAACCGCCCGCCCCTGGAAATCATGGGTCCTTCCGGCATGGAGGACATGGCGGAACAACTGCGTGGCGTGTTCAGCCAGTTCGGTGGGGGCAAGCGCAAGACCCGCAAGCTGCGAATCCGCGAGGCCCTGCAGCTGCTGGTCGACGAGGAAGCCGCCAAGCTCGTGAACGAGGACGAGATCAAGGCCCAGGCGATCCACAACGCCGAACAGAACGGCATCGTCTTCATCGACGAGATCGACAAGGTCTGCTCCCGCAGCGAGGGCAGCGGCACCGCCGAGGTCTCGCGCCAGGGCGTGCAGCGTGACCTGCTGCCGCTGGTGGAAGGCACCACCGTGTCCACCAAGTACGGGCCGGTACGCACCGACCACATCCTGTTCATTGCGAGCGGCGCCTTCCACCTGGCCAAGCCCAGCGACCTGATTCCGGAGCTGCAGGGTCGGCTGCCGATACGGGTCGAACTCAAGTCGCTCTCGGTGCAGGACTTCGAGGCCATCCTCACCCAGACGCACGCCTGCCTGGTCACCCAGTACCAGGCGCTCCTGGCGACCGAGGGCGTGCGCCTGGACTTCACGCCCGAGGGCATCACCCGCCTGGCGGTCATCGCCTACGAGGTGAACGAACGCACCGAGAACATCGGCGCGCGCCGGCTGTCCACCGTGATGGAGCGTCTGCTGGACGACATCAGCTTTGATGCCACCCGCCTGGGGGGCCAGACCCTGACCCTCGATGCAGCCTACGTGGACGCCAGGCTCAAGGCCCTGAGCCTGGACGAGGACCTGTCGCGGTACATCCTCTGAGGCCCGGCCGCCGCAGGTCGGGTGTCACTGCGGCTGGGCTTGAGGTTTCACATTCACAGGCGCTGCTAAGTGCTTCATTTTGAACGGTTTTCATCTCGGAATTTGTCGGGAAAACCGTTCTAAGTCCTTGATTTCATTGAAAATTTTCCGCAAGTTGCCCCTTGCGTGCCTGAGTTTTCCTGATACAGTGGGAGGAAGTGCAATTTCGTGGGAAAAAATGCCTTCGACCCGGCATTTGACCCTGCGACCCCGGTCCATTCGTCCATCAGGAATCCAGCGGTGTTTCAAGGCGCCTCGTCCGTCAGTCTCGACAGCAAGGGAAGGCTCTCCGTGCCGACCCGGCATCGTGACGTGCTGGCCGCCACCGCGGGCAACCAGGTCACGGTGACCCGGCACCCTCACGGGTGCCTCATGATCTTTCCGCGTCCGGAGTGGGAGAAGTTCCGTGAACGGATCGCGGCCCTGCCCATGTCCGCCCAATGGTGGAAGCGGATCTTCCTGGGCAACGCGATGGACATGGAGCTCGATGGCACGGGGCGCGTCCTGATCTCGCCCGAGCTGCGCACGGCGGCCGGCATCGAGCGCGAGACCATCCTCCTGGGCATGGGCAACCACTTCGAACTCTGGGACAAGGCCACCTACGAGGCCAAGGAGTCCGAGGCGATGGCCGGCGACATGCCCGACGTGTTCAAGGACTTCTCTTTCTGACGGCGCAGGCGGTGGATAACGCATGGACACACACCACCGTCCTGTTGAAAGAAGCGGTTGCAGCGCTCGTCACCAGGCCGGAAGGACTTTATGTGGATGCGACCTTCGGCCGCGGCGGCCACTCGCGCGCCATCCTCTCGCAGCTGTCCCCCCAGGGCCGGCTGGTCGCCTTCGACAAGGACCCCGAAGCCGTGGCCGAGGCGGGCCGCATCCAGGATGCACGCCTGTCCATCCGGCACGAGGGCTTTCGCCACATCGGCGAGCTCCAGGCAGGATCCGTCAGCGGCGTGCTGATGGACCTCGGTGTCAGCTCCCCCCAGATCGACAACCCCGTACGGGGTTTTTCCTTTCGCCACGACGGCCCCCTGGACATGCGCATGGACACCACGCGCGGCCAGAGCGCGGCCCAGTGGCTGGCAACGGCCGAAGTCGGCCAGATCGCGCAGGTGATTCGTGACTATG
>JACCED010505966.1_pt1 | contig 11384 bp, 10 predicted proteins | sample 7455021 | NCBI WGS metagenome assembly JACCED01 (sample SAMN15323456, study PRJNA562643) | freshwater metagenome | isolation source: river surface water | place: USA:Blue River Watershed | collected 2017-08-19
GATACTGAGAAAGCAAATGCTGGTAAAAAGGCATTTGTTGTTAATAGAGTGGGTGACTTGGGGTTTCTTGTAGGAATGTTTCTTCTCTTTAGAGAGCTTGGGACTCTTAACTTACCAGAAATCAATACTCTTCTAGCTAATCCTGAGGTGGTTACAAGAATCCTTCCTTCCGTTACTCTTATTTGTCTTTCACTTTTTGTTGGTGCCACTGGTAAATCAGCTCAAATTCCACTTTATGTTTGGCTTCCTGATGCGATGTCAGGCCCAACACCCGTTTCAGCACTTATCCACGCCGCTACCATGGTGACTGCTGGCGTATACATGATCGCAAGACTAAATCCTTTATTTGAACTCTCGCCTATAGCACTCTCTGTGATCGCTCATACAGGGGCCGTTACGGCGTTATTTGCTGGGTCAATAGCCATTGCTCAAACTGATATCAAAAAGGTCCTTGCTTACTCAACTGTATCCCAGCTTGGGTTTATGTTCCTAGCTTGTGGTGTTGGAGCTTATCAAACAGCTGTTTTTCACCTCATGACTCATGCATTCTTTAAAGCATTATTGTTCCTGGGCTCAGGATCAGTTATTCATGCTTGTTCTGGTGAGCAGGATATGACCAAAATGGGAGGATTGAAAAAATACCTTCCTCACACTCACATAACAATGCTTATTGGATCATTGGCCATTTCAGGGATTCCATTTTTCTCTGGTTTCTTTTCAAAGGATGAAATTCTCTATTCAACGATCGCTCTTCCAAATGGAGTTTCTTACTTATTTATAATCGGTGTTCTGACGGCCATGTTAACAGCTTTTTATACTGGTCGAATGATGAGTTTAACTTTTTATGGTTCGGAGAGATTGTCTCATGATGTAAAACATCATTTGCATGAGTCACCGGCCCTCATGACTTTTCCCCTTTACGTACTTGCTGGTCTAGCTGCATTTGGTGGATTCCTTGGAGTTCCTCACTTACTTGGAAACTTCATGGGACACATGCCACATTTTCTATCCCATTGGCTTTCTCCACTTGTACCAGCAAAGGAGCTTCCACTTGTAGCAGTGAAACTACCTCTTCATGAAGGCGTTGTTATGGCGGGGTCATCTGTTATTGCAGTTGTTTCTTTTTTTGCTGGAATTGCAGTTTTTAAGAAGATTCAATTCATTTCTGATGCTTTTAAGGGCTTGGCCCCACTTCAAAAATTACTTTCAAATAAATATTTTATTGATGAAATTTATTCTGTCATCGTTGTTGGGCCCATCAAGAAGATATCAGTTTTGTCGGGTGAGTTCATTGATAAATATATTGTTGATGGTGCCGTTAATGGTCTTGGTCGAGGCATTCGCTCCCTTGGGGGAACATTCCGTGCCTTACAAACTGGGGACATACAAAGCTATGGATTGTTAATGCTTGGGGGTGTTCTCCTGGCCGTATTATTTATTTTTAAAGCTCTGGTTTAAGGATCATATAAATGGAAACATCGTACTTACTGACTTGGATTATTTTTACTCCTCTTCTTTTTGGATTGTTAGTTAGTCTTCTTCCTAATGGTATGGAACAGATTTTAGGAAGGTCGCTTTAGCCCAGACTGTTGTTAATGCTCTTCTTGCGACATACCTTTATGCTCATTTTGATGGAGCATCTGGTTTGTTTCAATTTGCCCATGTCGCTAGTTGGTTACCAGATTGGGGGATCAATTATTCGGTCGCTATCGATGGTATCAGCTTACCTCTTGTTATGCTGACTGCTTATGTTGCACCTGTTGCAATCCTTGGCACATGGCCTGATCTGAAACATGGACAACTAAAAAAAGAGAAATTTTTTGTATTTTGCTTGATGGCATTACAATCAGGAATGTACGGAACTTTTCTAGCTACAGATATGTTTCTTTTTTATTTTTTCTGGGAAGTGGTCCTGATTCCGATGTTTTTCATGATTGGTATTTGGGGTGGTAAGGATCGTATCTACGCCACGACAAAGTTTTTCTTGTATACGATGGTAGGATCTCTACTCATGCTCGTCGCTATTTTCTGGATGATAAAATCTGGCCAGGAATCATTAGGTTACGCTAGTGCTGATATTGTCAATTTATCCAAACTTCAATTTTCTTTCGATGGATCATCACTTCTAAACGCTCTAAAATCTCCTCAAACATTACTATTTTTTGCTTTCGCTCTGGCCTTTGTTATCAAGGTCCCAATGGTCCCATTCCATACTTGGCTTCCAGATGCTCACGTACAGGCGCCAACTGTTGGATCAGTTTTCCTCGCAGCTGTTCTTCTTAAAATGGGAACCTATGGTTTGATGAGAATTGCGATCCCACTCTTTCCAGAAGCTGCTCAATATTTTTCCACTCTCTTCATCCTCTTGGGTGTTATTGGAATTATCTACGGAGCCTTCTGTGCTCTAGCACAAACTGATTTCAAGAAGCTTGTCGCCTATTCATCTGTTTCTCACATGGGCTATATAATGATTGGATTGTTTTCCTTCCAAAAAATTGCAATAGCTGGTTCTTTATATCAAATGATTAATCATGGAATTTCTGCTGGTGGATTATTCTTAGTTGTTGGATTCCTGTATGAGCGACTCCACACTAGAAATTTAGAAGAATTTGGAGGCCTAGCAAAAGTTGTTCCCCTGATGGCGATTGGTTTCATGATCATGACTTTATCGTCAGTCGCATTACCGGGGTCAAACGGGTTTGTAGGTGAATTCCCCATTTTGCTAGGAGCGTTTCAAGTGCATCCGACTTATGTTCTTTTTGCGGGAACAGGGGTCATTTTAGGGGCTGTGTATGCTCTAAAAGCTTATCAAATGGTCATGCTTGGCCCTAAAACTCGTACCGATTTAGATCACCTTCATGATCTAAATTTAAAAGAAATTATCGCAATGTGCATTTTAACAATTTTTGTTTTTGGCATTGGATTCTTTCCAAAATCATTTTTTTGGAAGTCAGACGTTGCCTTAGATAATTATGGAACAAATCTTATTCAGAAAGTGAGCTCAAAATGAATCTCTTAGATGTATTTCCAATCCAGTCTTTGGGGTCTTTAGAATATTTAAATCTATTACCTATTTTTACCTTATCTTTTGGTGCCGTTGGATCCATTATCGTTGGGACTCATAAAGATAAAGGTCACTCTTGGGCATTCGGATTGTCACTTTTGTCAGTCTTAATCGCATTTTTTCAAGCCAATTCAGCTCTTTTTTCTAGTGATGTAAACCTTCTTGAAGGAACTTTAATTTTTAGTACATTTACGAAGACACTTTCGTTAATGATTCTAGCTTTTTCTGCCATCGCTCTCATTGTCACTTTTGGGCAAGATAAAAAAGAGGGCCTATTACCAGAAGTTTATGGGCTGATTCTTTTTGCTACGACTGGCATGATCCTTATGCTTAGTACCCAGCACCTCATCTTTATGTTCATCGCTCTTGAGATCATGTCACTGGCAATTTATGTTTTAGTTACGATGAGGAGAACAAGTAGTTTCTCAGCCGAGGCTGGTCTGAAATACTTTATTCTTGGAGGACTTGCGTCTGCTTTTTTCCTTTATGGCTCTTCACTAATTTTTGGTTCGACTGGATCATTTGAGCTTGGAAAAATTTCAAATTTCCTTGCCGGTCATTCTAATCCCTCATTTATTTATTTTGTTGGTTTAGGTCTTGTTCTCACTGCCATGTTGTTTAAAGTAGGGGCGGTTCCTTTTCATGGTTGGGTTCCGGATGTTTATCAAGGGGCTTCGACCAACATAACAGGATTTATGGGAGCATCTGTCAAATTCACGGCTTTTATGGCCCTCGCAAAAATTTCGCAGCACCTGGTTTTTGTAGAGAACGTAAACAATCTCGTATGGTTTAAGAATTATGTTTGGTTGGTTGCCGCTGCTTCTATGATTTATGGAAACTTTGTCGCTATTTCACAAAATGAAATTAAAAGAATGCTTTCTTTTTCAACGATTGCCCATACAGGTTATCTATTGTTAGGTCTGTATGCGATGAATTTTGGAGAACACTCAACTAAAGACATGATCTCTTATCTATTCTTTTATGCGATTTCTAACCTCGGTGCGTTTGCGATTATTTCCCAATTTGAAGAAAAGAATCAAAAAGATTTAACTCTTGAACAGTTGGCAGGAATGGGGATAAAGCATCCATTTTTGGGTGGTTTGTTTACTTTATTCCTCCTATCGATGGCAGGTATTCCTTTAACCTCTGGCTTCATTGGTAAATATGGTCTTTTTAGCTCAGCGGTCAATGCGGGAGAAGTTCCTCTTGTGGTCATTGCTGTACTCACTTCTGTTGTGTCAGTCTTTTATTACCTTAGAGTTATTATCTACATGTTTATGAAAGAATCCTCAGGTGAAGTCGCTAAGTACCAAGGCTTAAAGGGCGCTGGTCTTGCCGCCATCATTTCAGCTGCGGCAACACTACAATTTGGATTATTTCCGAAGGCGATTCTTTCATTCGTAAAAATGATTTCTAAGTAAGAGGTTACTATGATTGCTCGAAAAATTACTTATGTTGGTAAATTTACAGATGAAGTTGCAGGAGAGATTTTTGACATCACTAGGAAAAACGAAATTACTGGTGTTATCAAGAAAGTGAATGAAAGAGAGATTGAACTAAGTCTTGAAGGTGACCCTTCTCAAATAAAGCTCATTCAGCATCAGATTGAAAGAAAAATTAAGCCCTACATCGCTGATAAAAAAGTGGTTCAAATTCCATATCAGTATTTTGTGGGTTTAAATTTCTCTAATTGATTAATTTTTATTTAAAAAAGATTCAATCAAATTCGATATGGAATCCATCTACTGTCTGAGGAAGGTATTCTCTCATTATTTTGAATTAAAAATATAAAGAGGATAAAGTGTTTTTAGATTTGTTTAATCGATAAAATCAACTGTAAACTATACTAGTTGTGGTGCCCAAGACGAGACTCGAACTCGTACGGATTATTCATCCGAGGGATTTTAAATCCCTTGTGTCTACCATTCCACCACCCGGGCAAGCATGAAAAGTAGAGTAATGATGTTATGGTATTGAGATTATGTCAATTGAAAAGCCCCTTGATTGTAATACTGATTTTAAATCTATTTGTTTCTTGTACTCTTAGGGATAATCAAGATGAGCGAATTGTTGAGATTCTAAGGGCATTCCCAGTAGGTTGGTTTAAGGTCAATTCGAATCACTCTTTAATGGAAAAAGATGGCAATCCTGCTCCGCATCTGTTTTTTGATACCACCATTGATTTCAATTTAACTGAGCAATACGTAAACGCACTTGTCATTACCCCAGCTGGTTCTCCTCACGCATATTCTCTGGATCTTAATTCTGGGCAAAGGCACTATAGCCATAGTTTCTGTGCACATAAGGATATCTGGAGGTCCTATGATCTCACATTAAATCGACCGCCATTTTCTGTTGGATACATTCCAAGAGTTCTTGACCAATTAGGCCAACCACAAAAAGTGATCATTTGGTCTCAAAGAGATTCTTTTACTAGAAGTAGCCTATTAAAGTTTCAGAAAGTGAAATTAGTGGGAGCCTACATTGAGCAAATTTGCCCTGAGGGGAATTGCCTTGGGAAAAGTAATTGGCTCTCAAAACTTGTTTTTCTTGGGATCGACGCTGAAGATGATTCTCTACGGTCCATCACAGATGTTCCACAATTCAAAAAAATAGTTGATTGGCCCAAAGCCAAGGCATTTATTGCAAACATGGAGGGACATAACTTTATCGGTGATGTGCCTTATCCAATGATTAAGGTAGGGGAACTCATTGAGTTCTCGAGTGCCTTCAATTACTTTAAAAAACGCTCTATTTTACTTACTGATGATGAATTAAAGAAAATTCAAAGTGGGTGTCACGCTCTGTATGATCAACTGATATCAGATGTGTCAGACATAAAACCAGAGGACTTTCCTGCTAAAACGACTAAAGAGTTAAATGAGAAAATCAAATTGAAAAAGTCCTTAAAAGAAAAAAAAATACCCGTTGGATTTGCTGAAAGGATGAACCGTTTCACACAAAAATACTTTAATCAAATCACAACTTGTGAAAAGTTTGTTTATCATGGAAATATTAATAAGAATTCTGAAAACTTTTGGTTATTAAGTTATTTTAGTATCTTCTATAGACTGCATCGAGATGGATATTTTTTTGATTGTAAAAATGGTTCATGGCAAAAGAACACGCTAGATGAGAATGGAAAACCTATTAATAATATCAAAAGAGATTTTTCACAATGTAAAGAGGATCAGATTGATAAGGCAATGAACTATTTGCCAAATTTTTTAACGAGCCTTAAGAGTGAGAATTATTTTTATAAGTTTATCGATTACGATAATCATGAATTCGGGAGTCATCAGAAAATGTACTCTTGGGTTAAACTAAAATCAGTAAGATTTGATTGTGACAATGATCCAAATACGAGAATTATAAATAAACTTAGAGTCTTTCCAGAAGAAATAAAATGGAAAGAAAGACATGTTGACGACATTGCAAACGACTTAAAGATCATATACTAATGAAACAAACGAATGCCGTAATCAAAATTTTTAATTTTTCTCATCCTCTGATGACAACAGAAGTGTTGTCATTATTAGGTGATAAATATGTCTCTAGCCTTCCGTTTAGTTGGGAGTTCTCAAAAGAGTATGATCAGTCCGATATTGTTATGTGGGATGGTATCATGACGCCGAAAAACAACGATATTGTTGAAAAAATTCTTGGAGACGTGAAGTCGGGAAAAGTACTTTTACTTTTGGGAGAATCGCAAACTCTTCATAAAGATCGACCGGGGGTTAAAATCCTTAACACAGAAAATTTAAACATGGTCGAGCTTCCGGGATGGAGTATTCTTCCTGAAGAATTGTTGGCCGCAATTGAAACTTGTTACAAAAAGCTTAAACATGTTTAACTGGAAAGAATTTGAAAAAACTAAAGAGCTACTTTCACACAGTGGCAAATTAAAATACAAAGATGATCTTGGTCAGCATCACATTTATCTTCGTCCAACGGAGCTACTAGATTGGCTTGAATTTATCAAAGATGATCTTGGATTTTTTACTCTGGTTGATGTGGCCGGTTTCGATTTAGGTGAAAATAATGTTGAAATCGTTTATCACATACTTAATATGGGGTCTCACCAGAGACTTAATATTCATTTGTTTGCTAATAGTGGGGAAGTTATTCCTTCCGTTATTTCTTTCTTCTCAAATGCGGATTGGATGGAAAGAGAGCAAGGGGAGATGTTAAATCTCTTTTTTGATTCAAAAAAAGATGCACTTCTTCTTCCTCAAAAACAAAAAATATTTCCATTGAGAAAAAATAGCGTTTATTCTTCATGGCCTAAAGATGAAGAGACAAAAATCCCTAAAACTATTTATAACCCGAATAAATCTGAGGCTCCCTATCCTGAAGAAAGTTATGTCTGGAAAAAATTCGATCTTTTATCTAAAAAAACAATGGGTAATTTTGAATGGGTCGTTTGTTTTGATCCTGTAAAAGTCGTTGATTCTTCAGCTCACATAGGATTTCATCACCAAGGAATAGAGAAACTATTTGAAGGCAAAGATGTCATTCAGATTCTTCACCTCGTTGATAAAGTAAATTTATCCTCAGCACCCTCTTTTTCAATCGCTTGGGCTAAAACTGTTGAAGAGATGTTTAGAATTAAAATTCCTGAGAGAGCACAGGCCTTAAGACTGGTCATGCTAGAGCTCGGAAGAGTGGCCGATCATTTGACTGTCCTTTCTTCTATTTGCCTAGAAAGTAACCAAAACGAATACAAACTCTTCTTAAATGCTCGTGAGAAGATTTACGAGCTTATAGAAAAGTATATTGGCCATAGATTTGGTCTCGGAGTCGCAGTTATTGGTGGAGTTAAAGAAGATCTACCCCATGGATGGATTGTCGAGTATCAAGCTGTGGTTGAAGTTCTTAGCAAAAATTTGAGACTCATTCATAATTCTCTCGTTGGTCAGCGTAAGTTTCGACAACTCCTAGAAGGGGAGCCTGTTGATGCCCAATCGATTTTACAGTGGGGGGTGAGTGGGCCAGCGATGAGAGCGGCTGGACTCAACTTTGATCTTAGGAAATCCCAACCCTTTTATTTTTATCAAGATATAGACTTTGATATACCGGTTGGAATCAATGGATCAACTTACGATAGATATCTCATCAGATATGAGGAGATCTTTCAAAGTCTTCGGATAATGACTCAGGTATTAGATAATTTACCACTTGGGGAAGTGATATCTCCTTTATTTGATAAAGGATATTTAGATTTTCGACACACTTTTTCAAATCTTGAGCAAGTTAGGGACTGGCATTACAGTGCTCTAGAGTCTCCTGCCGGCGAGGCAGGATTTCTTGTAAAATTTGAAGAATCTCTAAAGCCTGCTAGAATTAAACTTAAAACACCTAGTTTTTCAATGGTTCAGGGATTGTCAGTTTTTGTAAGAGGATTACGGGAAGATCAGATTTCGATCAGTTTAGCGAGTCTTGGAGTTTCTCGTTGGGAATTGGATAGATAAATGATTTTAAATAGAAGTTTTTATACACAAGTTTTCCTTTTAAAGAGCCTTTGGCGTAACCGTCAAGTGCGTAAGCTACTAACAGAAAAAGTTTTTAAGGCTTTCAAGCTTCATAAAACTGAATGGCCGGATAAATTGTATTTTTACTCACCAAGACTCAAGAGAATTCCAAGGTTTACGGGAAATATCGAGTTATTAAGAAACTGGAAAGAGTCAGAAATTTGTGAGACACTTTGTCCGACTCAAGCGATCAAAGTGACTGCCAACGCAATCATGATTGATGATCGTGGGTGTATTGCGTGTGGTCTATGTGTTGACTTTGCGCCTCCTGGGCTATTGGAAACTTCTTGGGAACCTAATCGTTTACACCGGTCTTGATAAGGATTGGTTTGTCATGTTTAAGCTTTTGACTTTTTTCTCAGCAATTTATGCTCTTTTCTTTTTCACAATTAAAAACACACTGGGTATAAATGGGATTTTTGGCGATGCTCTTGCCGCTCATCCTCTGATCTTTTTAACGATTTATATCGTGGCGATTTCACACATCACTATCACTGCGATGAGTTTATCTTTTCATCGTTATCACACTCATAAGGGAGTGGTCATTAACAAGTGGATCGATCTTCCTATGCAAGTATGGCTTTGGATGGTCACTTCACTTTCTAAAGTTGATTGGGTTTCTGTTCATATTTGGCATCATGCCCACTCTGATTTAGAGAAAGATCCTCACAGCCCATTACACAAGGGAATCTGGCATGCCTTGTTTCTTGGAGTCTTTGATTACTCGAGAGCAAAATCATGGCCGGAAGTTGAAAAAATTAAGAAGACGATTCCTACTAATAGACTGGAAGACTTCATGTTTAAAAACTCATTCACTGGTCCAGTCATTTTATCTGCAATCACCTTGGTGATGTTTGGTCCTGTTTGGGGTGCACTTGTTGCAGTTATTAACTTTTTAGTCTCTCCTATATTCGCAATTGGTGGAGTCAATGCCCTTGCTCACTGGTGGGGTTATAGAAATCATGTTACGACAGATAATAGCCGCAATTTAGGATTTATTTTGCCATTGAATTTTATTATTTGTGGCGAGCTTGATCATAATAATCATCATGCTCATATGCGTTCTTGTTCTTTTCGTCATCGTTGGTTTGAGTTTGACATTGGTTTCTTTTATTTAAAAATCTTAAGCTGGTTTAAACTAGCGGATTTAAAAAATGTTTATTCCCCTGCAACATTAAGACAAGAATTCGGAATGAAATTTCTTGAACTTATTGAGAAGGACTACCGTTTTAAGAAACGTTGTGAGGAGCTCGCTACCGAAATGAATCTTGGATACCAAGATTTAAAACTAAAGATAGAAGCTTATTATCGCGGGGAAAAAGTTAAACTTGAAAAATCTGTTAAAGAATTTATGGACGAGGTTCGAAGAACCTATCTTGCTAACCAAAGATTGAAGCTTTCTTATTCCTAAAAGATATCAGATCGACTTCTCGTCCAGTCTACCTCAGCTAGTTTTTTGAGGAAGTCTGGACGAGAAATATATTCCCCGCCAAATTGTCCCACAACTTTTGTTACCATTTGAGTGTCTATCCAAGAAATATTTTTCATCTTTAGTTTCAGAATCAGGGAGTAGAGTCCAAATTTAGAGGCGTTATCTTCATGGGTGAACATGGATTCTCCTGAGATAAAATCTCCAATGGAAACTCCGTAAATACCCGCGACAAGAACTTCATCTTTCCAGACATCAACTGAATAAGCATAACCAGCTTCAAACATTTTAGTATAAGAATGAATAATGTCCTGATTAATCCAAGTCCCTGGTTGATCCTTCCTTGGAGTGAGAGAGCATTCAGAAATAACTTGCGCGAAGGCCTTATTAAAAGTCACTTTGAAGGGATTCTTTTTTAAAAACTTTTGAAATGAATGAGAAAGATGCACTTTGTTTACATCAAGAATTCCTCTTGGGTCCGGCGAGAACCATGTATTAGGAACTCTCAAGTGATTTGCATCTATGGAAATTGGCCAAGGAAAGATACCTCTTTTGTAGGCATCTAGGAGAGTGTCCACGTCAAGGTCTCCACCAACAGCAACAAGACCATCGGAATCAGCATTCTCAACTGGAGGGAAAACAATGTGTCTTTTCATTCAATGAGCGTGTCCAGAAGTGTTCGGGCGATATCTCCAGCGACTTTAATTGAACTTTTTTGATCGCTGAGTTCTATTCCATCAGGAATAACAAATGGAGCAACCTCCATAAGATCTGCACCTGTGATTCTAAATTCTCTGGAAATCATTTTAATAATAGCGACACAATCAGTAGGTATAAGACCATTCTTTTCTGGTGTTCCTGTTGCTGCTGCAAACTTTTCATCAATCGCATCAATATCAAAGCTGATATAAATCTCCTCAATACCAAGCTTTTTGAAATGACGAGAAATCTTTTCGATTGTGCTTAATGCTCCATTTGCGATCACTTCACTAGACCAAATTTGCTCAACTCCAAGTGTCTCTTTCCAATACTTTTTTGTCTTCCCTGAAGAGCGAATCCCTACTTGAATGATGTGATTTGAGGATTTTAGTTCATTGAGAATTTGGTAAGTCCAAGTTCCAAAGCATAGGTCAACACCTAATCTTTTATCTAATAGATCAGTGTGAGCATCAAAATGTAGGAGAGCTGCCTTCTTTAAATCTTTTCTCGATTTCAACCAGGCCTTTACAAGAGGATAGCTTACGGAATGATCTCCACCCAATCCCAAGATTCTTGCTTCCGGGTACTGGGCGTAAAGGTCTGAGACAACTTTTTCCGCAATACTTAATGGCGAAACGGGTAATTTTTTATTTTTACCATA
>JACCED011348957.1_pt1 | contig 11374 bp, 12 predicted proteins | sample 7455021 | NCBI WGS metagenome assembly JACCED01 (sample SAMN15323456, study PRJNA562643) | freshwater metagenome | isolation source: river surface water | place: USA:Blue River Watershed | collected 2017-08-19
AAATCTCATCGAAGTCGATCAGGTTTTGCGGGTCAAGCCTCCACCAAGTGCTGCTCGGGTTGCAACAAAACCCATAGAACCAGTTAAACCCGCTGACCCCAAAGCTACTAGTGAGAAGAAGCCAGTCGCTAAGAAAGCTGAAGAGAAAGAGGTCGCTGTTAGTGAACCGAAGGCAGATGCTGTCGATCCACCGATTAAGCTCTCATGGCCTGCAAAAGGTAAAGTGGTTGAAGAGTTTAATGAAGCCAAAAACAAAGGAATCGATATTGCCGGCAAACTGGGTGAACCGATTCAGGCAGCAGGGGATGGCAAGGTGGTCTATGCCGGTAATAGTTTGCGTGGCTACGGTAATTTAGTGATCGTGAAGCACGACAACACCTACCTAACTGCCTACGCTCATAATCGTACCCTCTTAGTAAAAGAGGGAGATACTGTTCGAAAAGGGCAACGAATCGCCGAGATGGGTGACTCAGATGCCAATATGGTGAAGCTGCATTTTGAAGTTCGCATGAACGGTAAACCCGTTAACCCCATGCAATATTTGCAATAAACGTTTGGCTAAATCCATCGCAAGCGTACTAGTTTTTGATATCGAGACCGTCCCAGACGTTGCTGGACTTCGACTTCTTAATGACTACCCAGCATCACTGAGCGACGCAGAAGTCGCTAGGCTCGCTATGGATGAGCGAGCAAGCCAAACTGGTAGTGATTTTCTACCCTTATATCTTCAAAAGATCATTGCGATTTCGTGTGTGATCCGCAGAACTACAAAAGAAGGCTTGCCTCAGTTCAAGGTTGGCAGCCTTGGTAATGCGGGTGACGATGAGAAGATTCTAGTTCAAGCATTCTATGAGCTCATTGAAAAATACACACCTCAGCTGGTGTCGTGGAATGGCAGTGGGTTTGATCTACCAGTTTTGCACTATCGTGCTTTACTCAATCAGGTTGCTGCCCCACGCTATTGGGAGATGGGTGAAAGTAACGATAGCGATAGCAAAGACTTTAAATGGAACAATTACATCAATCGTTATCACATGCGGCACATTGATCTGATGGATGTCTTAGCAAAACATAATGCTCGTGCAAATGCACCGCTCGATGCGCTTGCAAAGCTTTGTGGTTTCCCTGGAAAGTTGGGTATGGATGGCTCTCAAGTATGGCCAGCGTATCAACGGGGCGAGATTGAACAAATTCGTCAATACTGTGAGACCGATGTGGTCAACACGTATCTACTGTATTGCCGATTTCAGCAGATGCGCGGTGGGTTTTCTCCTGCTGAGTATGAAGAAGAGCTAACCTTTGTTAAAAAACAACTTGCGCATGAGGCTCAACAGGGAAGAGCACCCTGGCAAGAGTATTTGGCTGGTTTTACAAACTAGCATCATTGAATGAGTGCTGTACCGCCTGTTGTAACCATCGATGCATTGGATCTAGACGCGCAGGGCGTTGCTCGTCAGTCGGACTCTGAGGGCGGCAAAGTTCTTTTCATACGAGGCGCGCTGCCTACCGAGCGGGTGACCTATACCATTACTCGAGAGAAGGCGCGCTATGCCAAAGCCAAACTCAACAGTATTCTCAAACCCGCGGTATATCGAACCGCACCAATGTGTCAATTCTTTGGAGTTTGTGGCGGCTGTAGCATGCAGCACCTCGATTTTGCAGCGCAAATCGCCATGAAGCAACGCGTTTTAGAAGATGATTTATGGCACATTGGTCGTATGAAGCCCCAAGAGATCTTGCGACCGATCGCAGGACCTGCTTGGCACTATCGTCACCGCGGACGATTGAGTGTCATTGATCGTTCGATTAAGAAGGGTACGATGTTGGTCGGCTTTCATGAACATAACAGCAGTTATGTCGCGGATATGACCTCCTGCGAAGTGATTCCAAAACGAATCTCCGATTTATTGATTCCGATGCGTGAGCTGATTGGCTCCTTGAGCATTCGGGATCGGGTACCCCAAATCGAGTTTGCACTTGGCGAAGATCCTAACAATACGGAGATTAAGCCAATAGCGTTGGTGGTCCGTCATTTATTACCACTGAATAAAAAGGATCTGCAATTACTAGAAGACTTTGCTAAACACTATCAGCTTGGTATTTGGCTTCAACCCCAAGGGCCGGAGAGTGCTAAGCCATTTTATCCACAGAAACAGCAACTCAGTTATTCGCTCACAGAATTCGGAATTACGATTCCTTTTCTGCCAACGGATTTCACCCAAGTCAATCATGCGGTAAATCAAGTCTTAGTAAGCCGCGCTATCTCTTTACTTGATCTAAAACCCAACGATCGAGTGATTGATCTATTTTGTGGAATCGGTAACTTCACATTACCGATTGCGACCATGGCAAAAGAGGTTCTTGGTATTGAAGGTAGCAAAACTCTTACAACTCGAGCTCTTGAGAATGCCAAATACAATCAGCTTGACCACAAAACCCAATTTCAGCAAAGCAATTTATTTGAGGTTAGCCCAGATGATGTTGAGAACTGGGGCAGGGCAGATAAGTGGTTAATTGATCCTCCCCGCGAGGGTGCCATGGAGGTCTGTAAGGCACTGCAAAGTGTTTCAAAAGAATTCTTACCCAAACGAATTGTTTATGTCTCGTGTAACCCTAAAACCCTTGCACGTGATGTTGCAATTCTGACACATGAACTCAGCTATCAACTGAATCAAGCTGGGATCATCAATATGTTCCCTCATACATCCCATATTGAATCGATCGCTGTACTGACGATTTAGCTTAGGCCATAAAGCCCTAATTTTTGTAGTTATATTTATTGTAGAATAGTATTATTGTAGTTACAATAAATGCAATGAAGTTTATATATGACCCTATTAAAAATCAGTCCAATAAAACGAAGCATGGAGTATCACTTCAAGAGGCAAACAAGCTTGAATGGGACAACGGTTTATTTTGGGTTGATAACAGAAGAGATTATGGGGAAGAGCGATGGGTAGGATTAGTTCCAATGAAAAATCGGCTTTACTGCGTTGTTTATGTCGATTATTTGAAGACAAGAAGAATCATTAGCCTGAGAAAAGCAAATTTGAGGGAGTTTTCATTCTATGAAGAAAAAGTTAATTAAACCGAGCGCTAGTGAAGACTTAGCTATTACAAAAGCGGCTCGATCGGATATTGATAATCGCCCAATTACAAAAAAAGATTGGGACAGCGTTAAATCTAGAGTTGTCCGGGGTCGAGGAAGACCGATCGGCAGCGGCACTAAGGAGCAAATAACTCTTCGTATCGATAAAGACACTTTGCAGTTCTTTAAATCAAAAGGTGACGGTTGGCAGACCTTTATAAATTTAGTTTTGGGTGAGATTAAGCGCGAGTCTAAATCGATTAAGACAATTGAAAAGCGTTTAAACGAGGGAAAATTAATACGAGCATCGTGAATTCTTAGATTCCGAAACCACGTAATTTATTTAGGAAAGAACAAAATAAAAGGGCGCCAAAGGCGCCCTATCAATGACTGCGGGACTACGTTGCTATTAGTCGCGGTCTCCACCAAAGATGCCCAAGAGAGCTAAGAGGTTAGAGAAGATGTTGTAAACACTCAGATAGATACCGAGGGTTGCGATGATGTAGTTGGTCTCACCACCGTTAACAACCCGCTGCACATCTACCAAAATGAAGGCTGAGAAAATCGCAATGGCAACCACCATGATGGTGAGCATTAATGCAGGAATCTGCAACCAGATGTTTGCTAACGAGGCCAAGATCAAGAGAATGACTCCAACAAATAGGAATTTACCCATGCTGGAGAAATCCTTCTTGGAAACTGTCGCGATCGATGCCATTACGGTGAAGATAGCCGCAGTTCCACCAAATGCGCCCATGATTAAGGCTGCGCCATTGCTATAGCTGCCGAGGGTCATGCCAATCAAGCGTGACAGCATTACACCCATGAAGAAGGTAAAGCCAAGAAGTAGCGCAACACCTACGCCACTGTCTTTGTTCTTTTCAATCGCCCAGAAGAAACCGAAGGCAATCGCCAAGAACAAAATAGCGCCCATGAACGGACTACCTTCAAAGAAGGTAAAGCCCATTGCAACACCCAACCATGCACCAATGACGGTTGGCACCATGGATAGCGCCAACAGCGCATAGGTATTTCTTAGGACACGGTTACGGGTTTGGGCAGTTGCAACCGCTGCACTACTTCCAAAACCATACGAATTCAGATCACTCATTGAGTAGCTCCTTTAAATAAGCCCAACAGGGGCTTTATAAGCATGAAGTATAGACAAAACAGGTAAAAATCAAGAGGCTTTAAATACCACCATCCAGAATATGGCTTATCCGTAAGAAATTCAAGGGCTTAGACCGGATCTGTAGGGGTAAAACCCTAAAAACAAAGTATAATTTCGCATCGCAATACTCCGTAAAACGGTATTGCCTGTAAACAATCAAGGTACAACCCAATAACCATTTCATAACAACATCATCGGAGTTTTTGCATGGCAATTCAGCGCACTTTATCCATCATCAAACCAGACGCCGTTAAAAAGAACGTCATTGGCCAGATTTATGCCCGTTTTGAACAAGCTGGTTTGAAGATTGTTGCCTCCAAAATGGCACACCTTTCCAAGAATGAGGCTGAGCAGTTCTACGCCGTGCACAAAGACCGTCCTTTCTTCAAGGATCTTGTGAGTTTTATGATCTCTGGCCCCGTGATGATTCAGGTTCTTGAGGGCGAGAATGCTATCGCCAAAAATCGTGAGCTCATGGGTGCAACTGATCCAAAGAAGGCTGATAAGGGAACAATTCGTGCTGACTTTGCTGACAGCATCGATGCAAATGCGGTTCATGGTTCGGATGCTCCAGAAACTGCTGCCGTTGAAGTCGCATTTTTCTTCCCCGGCATGAACATCTATTCCCGTTAAATACGCATTGAGCCCCCAACGCACCAACTTACTGAATTTTGATGCTGCCAAAATGGCAGAGTACGTTGCGGGGTTCAACGAGAAGCCTTTTCGGGCTAAACAACTTCTTCAGTGGGTACACCAGCGCGGTACCAGTGATATTGCGCAGATGACCGATCTCGCAAAATCATTTCGTAGCCTTCTCTCTGAGCAGGCCGAAGTAATCAGTTTGCCGGTCATCAACGACATCAAGGCTAAAGATGGCACACGTAAGTGGCTTCTTGATGTTGGAGCAGGTAATGCAGTTGAGATGGTTTTTATTCCAGAAGATGATCGCGGAACTCTGTGCATCTCCTCACAAGCCGGTTGCGCGGTTAATTGCAGGTTTTGTTCAACCGGCCATCAAGGTTTTGCTCGCAATCTCACCCCAGCAGAAATCATCGGACAACTGTGGTTTGCTGAGCATCACTTACGCCAAGATCCCGAGGCAATTCGTAGGCTCGATGAGGACTGTGCTGAGCAACAGCAAGGCAGGGTGATCAGTAATGTGGTGATGATGGGCATGGGTGAGCCATTGCTGAACTACGATGCGGTTCTCGTTGCTTTGCGATTGATGCTCGATGACCATGCGTATGGACTCTCGCGCCGGCGCGTAACCGTCTCAACCTCTGGAGTTGTGCCGATGATGGATCGGCTAGCGCAAGATTGCCCGGTAGCTCTCGCTGTCTCGCTGCATGCACCCAATGACACCCTGCGAGATGATTTAGTACCACTTAATCAAAAATATCCCTTGAAAGAATTGATTGCTGCTTGCGATCGTTATTTGCCCTTTGCACCTCGCGACTTCATTACCTTTGAGTACTGCATGTTGGATGATGTGAACGATCATAATCAACATGCGCATGAGTTGATTCGATTATTAAAAGGGCTGCGCTGCAAACTCAACTTGATCCCATTCAACCCATTTCCTCAGTCTGGGTTAAAGCGCTCTAAACCTGAGCGTGTTAAACAATTTGCGGAGATTTTGCAAGACGCTGGTTTGGTAACAACTGTTCGTAAAACCCGTGGAGATGATATCGCTGCGGCATGCGGACAGCTGGCGGGTGATGTTATCGACCGGACACGTCGCGCGGAGCGTATGAAAGAACTGAATGCCCAAGTGATTCAGTTTCAGGGGCGATAATGGCGAATATGGAAGTGCGCTATGAATAAGATCGATACAAACTGCTTACCCCAATTGCCAACAGGACCATTACCCCGCAGACCATCGCGCCAGTCGGTTGTTGCTTGGCAAGATAATCGTGTAACGGTTGGTGGCGATGCTCCAGTACGTGTTCAATCGATGACCAATACCGATACCGAGGATGCAATCGCTACAGCAATTCAGGTAAAAGAACTTGCTCGTGCCGGATCTGAGTTAGTACGGATTACTGTCAACACACCAGCTGCTGCTCAACAAGTTCCGTATATTCGAGAGCAACTCGATAAGATGGATATCAAAGTGCCATTGATTGGTGACTTTCATTACAACGGACATACGCTTCTTAAAGAGTACCCCGATTGCGCTAAAGCCTTATCCAAATACCGTATTAATCCTGGCAATGTTGGTAAGGGTGCAAAACGCGATCCCCAATTTGCACAAATGATTGAGGCTGCTTGTCGTTATGACCGACCCATTCGGATTGGAGTGAACTGGGGAAGCCTTGATCAAGATTTATTGGCTCAGATCATGGATGACAACGCCAAGTTGGCAAGCCCCAAAAGTGCTCAGGAGGTCATGATTGAGGCATTGATTCAGTCGGCTTTGCAATCTGCGAGCAAGGCAGTTGAGCTGGGCATGAATCCCGATCAAATTACGCTTTCTTGCAAAGTGAGTGGGGTACAAGATCTAATTGCGGTCTACCGTGATTTGGCACGACGCTGTGATTACTCATTGCATTTAGGTTTGACCGAAGCTGGCATGGGTAGCAAAGGGATTGTGGCCTCGACCGCAGCACTATCAGTGCTTTTGCAAGAAGGAATTGGCGACACCATCCGCATTTCATTAACGCCGGAGCCAGGTGCACCGCGTGAGAACGAAGTGATTGTTGCTCAAGAGATTTTGCAAACCATGGGATTGCGTAATTTCACGCCAATGGTGATTGCTTGTCCGGGTTGTGGTCGCACTACTAGTACAACTTTTCAGGAGGTGGCAGCCAAGATTCAGTCGTAGTTGCGTCAGCAAATGCCTGTCTGGAAAAAAACGCATCCCGGTGTAGAGAATATGAATGTTGCGGTGATGGGTTGCATTGTGAATGGTCCGGGTGAGAGCAAACATGCCAATATCGGTATCTCTCTTCCTGGTACCGGTGAAACTCCAGCAGCACCTGTGTTTGTTGATGGTGTCAAAGTGAAGACATTGCGTGGTGAAGGAATTGCCGAAGAGTTTCAACGCATCGTAGAAGAGTACGTTCAAGCTAATTACCATGCAAAAAATTAATGCCATTCGCGGCATGAATGACATGCTGCCTAAAGACGCAGCCGCTTGGTCTCATTTAGAGAGTGCCTTAAGTGATCTCACCCGTGCTTATGGGTATGAGCAGATCCGCACCCCTATTGTGGAGGCAACTGCATTATTTCAGCGGGGTATTGGTGAAGTTACCGACATTGTTGAGAAGGAGATGTATTCCTTTGAAGATCGCTTGAATGGTGAGCAACTCACCTTAAGGCCAGAAGGTACAGCAGCGGTTGTGCGTGCTGTGATCGAACACAATTTGATCTACGAAGGACCCAAACGTTTGTGGTACACCGGTCCCATGTTTCGGCACGAGCGCCCACAGCGTGGACGATATCGCCAGTTTCATCAATTTGGCATTGAGGCTCTAGGGTTCGCAGGACCTGACATTGATGCTGAAATCATTTTGATGGGGCAGCGACTCTGGGACGAGTTGGGATTGCAAGGTGTGCGTTTGGAACTGAACTCTTTGGGACAAGTTGAAGAGCGTGCGGCGCATCGTGAAGCCCTCGTTAAATACTTTACGCAACACCAGTCTCAATTAGATGAGGATTCTCAACGTCGTTTACAAACTAATCCTTTGCGGATTTTGGATTCTAAGAATCCAGCCATGCAGAGTTTGATTGAGGGCGCACCAAAACTTCTTGAGTTTTTGGGTCAAGAGTCTCTCGATCATTTTGAGACCGTTCAAAAACTTCTCAAAGCCAATAACATTCCATTCAAAATCAATCCTCGTTTAGTTCGAGGCTTGGACTATTACAACCTGACTGTCTTTGAGTGGACCACGGATGCTTTGGGTGCTCAAGGCACGATTGCTGGTGGCGGTCGCTATGACCCATTAATAGAACGCATGGGAGGTAAGGCGGCTCCAGCATGTGGTTGGGCGATGGGAATGGAGCGGGTGCTTGAATTGATGAGCATTTCAAAGAGCATTCCTGAAGTAGATCCAGTGTGTGATGTTTATGTCTTGCATCAAGGCGGCGATTCGTTAGTGCAAGCCTTGATTGCAGCAGAAACTTTGCGAAGTGCCGGAATTGATGTGTTACTCCATTGCCCACCGGATGGCCAAGCTAGTAGCTTTAAGTCTCAAATGAAGAAGGCGGACGCTAGCGGTGCACAACTTGCAGTCATTATTGGGCCTGACGAGTTGGCGCGTCAGGAGGCTCAACTTAAGGATCTTCGTAATACTGGTAATCAACAAGCCGTACCATTGAGTGGTTTGCTGACCGCCGTCGTTGATGCTTTGGTTGATTCTTAGCCATCAAGCATAAAATAAGCGTCAATTTAATCGAAGAAAGCATTATTCATGGCACTCGACCTCGAAGAACAAGAAAACCTTGCGAACCTGAAATCATTCTGGGCACGCTATGGAAATTTCATTATTGCCGTCGCAACCGTCGCATTATTGGCATACGCTGGTTGGAGTGCTTGGAATTGGTATCAACGCAGTCAAGCGGCTGAAGCTGGCAAGCTGTATGAGACTTTGATTACGGCAATTGCTAAGAATGAGAAAGATAAAACCTATCTGGCAGCCGATGATCTCCAGAAAAAATTTGGTGGCACAACTTATGCAGCGATGGGTAGTTTGGTAGCTGCCAAAATTGCATTTGATAGTAACGATGCTGCTAAAGCGCAAACCTACTTGAAGTGGACTGCTAATAAAGCAAGTGAGGATTCGTTTAGAGCGATTGCACAATTGCGTTTACTAGGTCTCTTGATTGATCAAGGCACTGATGCAAGTATGAAAGAGGCTGACCAAATCCTCAAAGGTAGTCCTGTCAAAGGCTTCGAACCTCTTTGGATTGAGCGTCGCGGCGACTGGTACCTTGCGCAAAAGAAGACTGCTGAAGCGCGCACTGAATACATCAAAGCAATGAAGTTAATGGAAAAAGAGAAGGCTTTTCCTGAAGATGCTCGCGGGCTCCTGAAGGTCAAGATTGATGCAGTAGGGGGCATGTAAGTGCAACTCGCTCGCTGGAGCGCCCTGGCGTTCCTCTCTATTCTGCTCATTGCTTGTTCGGGATCATCGAAGGTTCGTAAGCCAGCTGATTTGGTTAACGTTACCAATCAAGTCGAGCTTGTTGAAGTCTGGTCAACGAGTGTTGGCAGTTCGGTACCAGCTAATTTTCGACCAGTGGTTGCTAGTGATCACCTATTTGCTGCCTCAGCTCGCGGCACTCTGAGCAAATTAAACATCCAGAACGGTCGTGTAGTTTGGGAAGTCAGCGTGCCTGAGAAGCTCTCCATTGGACCCGGGTCTGATGGCAAGACAACCGTCGTAATCAGCACCGAAGGCAATGTGTACGCCTACGACGAGGCCGGTAAGAACATTTGGAAGACTCCAATTGGCAGTGAAGTTCTCTCCGATCCCATCGTTGCGGCGGGGGTCGTTGTGATTCGTACGCTCGATAATCGATTTATTGGTTTAGATGCTGCTAATGGTAAGCGTCGCTGGATTTATCAACGACAACAAGCGCCCCTGTCACTACGTGTGGGTTATGGAATGCTACAGATTGGTAACGATGCAATCGTTACTGGCTTTGCAAGCGGTCGCTTTGGTGCAATGGCACTCTCCAACGGTGGCTTGATTTGGGAGTCTGCCGTTTCTTTCCCGAAGGGCTTCTCAGAGATTGAGCGCTTAAACGATGTGACGAGTCGACCCAGCCTTGAGGAAGGGCGTTTGTGCGTCGTTTCTTATCAAGGCAAGATCGGTTGTGCTGAGCTTCGCACCGGTAACTTAGTTTGGTCGAAAGATTTCTCAAGTTATACCGGCACTACGCAAAGTCTCGAGTTCGTATTTGCTGCTGATGAAAAATCACACGTCACTGCATATCGCGCAAGCGATGGTGTGCAAGTGTGGCAAAACACCCAACTTACCTGGCGCGATGTGGGTGAACCGCTAGCCGTTGGACGAGTGGTGATGATGGGTGATAAACAAGGTTATGTGCATCTTTTGAATCAAAACAGCGGTGAGATGATCTCGCGGATTCGTCACGATAGTACCCCAGTGAGCGCAGCACCAATTGCTGCAGGTGGCGTCATTATCATTGCCTCGCAAGGGGGCAAGATTGCAGCGTATCGCCCTCGTTAAACCAAAAGCCTTATGAAACCGGTTATTGCGCTAGTGGGCCGACCGAACGTCGGCAAATCCACTTTATTTAATCGACTCACAAAATCCCGTGATGCTCTAGTCGCTGATTTCCCAGGACTAACGCGCGATCGTCATTACGGCAATGGTCGTGTTGGTGATCGCGAGTTCATCTGTATTGATACGGGGGGTTTTGAGCCCGTTGCCAAGACCGGTATTTTGGCCGAGATGGCCAAGCAAACTAAACAAGCCGTTGCTGAATCGGATTTAGTGATTTTCTTAGTTGATGGTCGTCTTGGACTTGCGCCTCAAGATCGTGTCATCGCAGAATTTTTACGCAAGACCGGTCGTCCCGTCATTTTGGCGGTTAATAAAACGGAAGGGATGTCCTCAAGCGTTGTCACTGCAGATTTTCATGAACTGGGATTAGGACAGCCTGAGCCAATATCGTCAGCACACGGTGATGGAGTGCGCTCTCTGATTGAGGAAGCGCTCGATCGGTTGGATATTCCTGAACCAGAGCCAATCGAAAAAGTTGAGGGCGACATTCGACCCATGAAGATTGCAGTCGTCGGTCGACCGAATGTTGGTAAATCAACGTTTATTAATACTCTGATTGGCGAGGATCGTGTCATAGCTTTTGATCTACCCGGTACAACCCGTGATGCCATCGAAGTTGAGTTCGAACGCAATGGCAAGCCATACATCTTGATTGATACGGCTGGGTTAAGACGACGTGGCAAAGTATTTGAAGCAATTGAGAAGTTCTCCGTTGTAAAAACCTTGCAAGCAATTAATGATGCCAATGTGGTGATTTTGATGCTAGATGCGCAACAAGATATTTCTGAGCAAGATGCGCACATTGCTGGCTATATTGTGGAAGCTGGACGCGCATTAGTGATAGCCGTTAACAAATGGGAT
>JACCED011940999.1_pt1 | contig 11367 bp, 9 predicted proteins | sample 7455021 | NCBI WGS metagenome assembly JACCED01 (sample SAMN15323456, study PRJNA562643) | freshwater metagenome | isolation source: river surface water | place: USA:Blue River Watershed | collected 2017-08-19
CGCTGTCCACGATAGCTGGACTCTGGCGGTGTAAGGAGCCGTGGACGCCCATCGATCGACAACGACCGGGTTCAGAGGAGCGGTCGCTGGGCGAATAGCAGCTGCCAGCGAACTCGCCAAAAGAATGTTCTCGTTTGCCTTTGATGCACCAGGCGCCTCGAGGTAATGGTCAACTTCAACCGCTTCAACCCGAGGGTCGCGTCCGAGGTTCTTAGCTAGCTCGGCAGCTTCAGTCTGACTCAGCGCGTTTGGAAAACTAACCGCAGTGACGCCGTTACCGATGTCTCGAGGCGCTTCGAGTACCTCACCCGCAAAATTAGCGCCGGTAACCTCTCCGTTGGGAGCTAGGGGCGCAACACCGTCGCGGTACTTGATCATCAGGCCAACCGCTATAGCCGCTTCTGTCGAGGGGTTGCCATACGCCGAGGTGGACGCAATTGGAGCGACAGCGAGAGACATCGCTGCGACCAACGCAACCAGGGTTTTCTTCATAACTAGAGAGACTTCTGCATCAGTACGGTTCCGAGCCACCGGCCAAATTTGAACCCGACTTTGCCAAGATGACCCTGATGTTTGAAACCGAAGGACTCGTGCAGCGCGATCGACGATTCTGCTCCCTTGTCGGAAATAACAGCGACGATTTCTTTCACACCCGCGGCCTTTGATTTCTCGATAAGGGTTTGAAGAAGCTTCGTTCCAACACGCTTGCCAGTAGCGGCTGGGCGGAGGTAGATGCTGTTCTCAACGGTTCGGCGATAAGCAGCTTTTTGACGCCATGGAGCTACGTAGGCAAAACCGAGCGTTTGCCCGCCCGGGCTAATCGCAACGACAAAAGGAAGCTTGAGCCCTTGAATGTAGTCAAACTTGCTCTGCCAGTCTGCGAGCGTCAGAAGTTCGAGGTCGAAGGTTACAACCGAGTTCCGAACGTAGTAGTTGTAGATTTCAAGAATCTGGACTAGATCGTCGGCCACGGCATCGCGAATCACAAGTTCGCCCTGGGCAGGTTGAGGATTGTTGCGGTTCTTTCGAACCAAACGCCAACGTGACTCAGAATCTAATGGCATTCGTCGCTCCTAACATGACCAGTCGATGGGGACTCTGCCTACCTTGCGTAAGGCATCGTTGGCTTTCGAGAAAGGCTTTGAACCAAAGAAGCCTCTGCTAGCAGAGAGAGGGCTCGGGTGAGCACTCTTAATAATTTGAGCAGACCCGAGCAGAGGTTCCAAACTCTGAGCCTCTTTTCCCCAGAGAATCACAACAAGTTTTTCACCCAAACGTTCCGCAAGAGCAGAAACAGCTCGATCTGTAAAAGTTGACCAACCTAAATCAATGTGCCCACCCGCGCGACCAAGAGGCACGGTGAGGTGACGGTTTAGGAGCATGACTCCCTCGGGGAGCCAACGCGTTAGGTCTCCGGTTGCACTTACGGTGCGACCTAGATCTGATTTCAACTCTTCGAGGATGTTTTGCAGCGAACGCGGCAAGGGAGTGACGTCTTTTTCTACCGCAAAGGACAGGCCTACTGCGTGCCCGGGGGTTGGGTAGGGGTCTTGGCCGACAATCAGTACTTTCACGTCGTCCATGCTGTTTTGGAAGGCTCTCATCACCCTTTGCGGGATAGGAGCGTAGGTTTCTCCGGCAATCAACTTCATCTCCAAAAGCAGAAGTTGGTCGCGCGTATCGGCCAATTCCAACTGCCAGGAGGGGTGCATTTGCTCGAAGAACATAAGACAAGCGTAAAAGGTTTCTGACTCTTGATACGCTGACTCTCGTACCGATAGCGAGGGGTTAATGATGATCACCAAGGATTTCGCAGCCGAAGCCGCAGGTTACCTGCCAGTACTTCGAGACATCAGGCGTGACCTGCACCAAATCCCAGAATTCGGGCTCAACCTTCCAAAAACCCGCGAGCGCATTCTTGCCTCAATTCACGGGCTGGGAGAGATCCACCTCAGCGAACGCCAGTCGAGCATCGCACTACTGATCAAGGGCGGACTCCCAGGGCCAACTGTTCTTTTGCGCGCAGACATGGACGCACTAGCGGTACAGGAAGCCACCGGCCTCGACTACGCCTCGACCAACGGGTACATGCACGCTTGCGGACACGACCTCCACATGGCAATTGGCATCGGCGCTGCACACCTCGTTGCTACTCACAAAGACAAACTCAAGGGCGACGTCATCATTTGGTTCCAGCCTGGTGAAGAGGGTCACGGCGGCGCTGACATCATGCTCGAGGAAAACCTGCACATGCTGACCGGCTCTAAGCCAATCGCCGCCTACGGAATCCACGTGACCTCCTCTTGGCAAGAGCCATTCACCTTCGGCGGTAAGTCGGGTGCTCTGATGGCGTCGGCTAGCGACATGAAGGTTACCTTCAAGGGTCGCGGCGGTCACGGCTCAAGCCCTTGGATGGCCAAGGACCCGATCAGCGTAATGACCGAGGCAATTTCGGCCTTGCAGACTATGGTTACCAAACGTTTCAGCGCTTTCGATCCTGTAGTTGTGAACGTCGGTTGGATTCGAGCCGGCGACGACCACACCACGAACGTGATTCCAGAAGTTGCCTCGTTCGGCGCCACGATTCGCACCTTCTCCCCCGGAAATCTCGCCAAGGTTCAGGAGTATGCGGGTGAGCTACTTGACGGCATAGCTAAAGCATTTGGCATCGAGGTCGAATACACGATCGGCTCGTACCCAACCGAAGTTGTTATGAATGACGAAGCGGCTACCGAAAGAGTTCGTCGAGTAGTGAAGGAGACTTTTGGTGAGAATCGCTGGGTCGAGTGGCCTCACCCAATTGCGGGCGCAGAGGACTTCGGTTCGATTGTGCGCGAGATTCCAGGTGCGTTCATCTTCTTGGGTGCAAGCCCCGACAAGGAAGGCTGGATGAACGCGGCTCCCAACCACTCAAACTACGCAACCTTCGACGATTCAGTTCTGCCGGATGGTGCAGCCCTGCTCGCGGGTCTAGCGTTCGAAGCGCTCGAAGAAGCGTCACAAAGCTAAACACTGTTACGCCCTGTTTCCTAGGGTGTTTGCAACGAGGTCGCTGGTTACATACCTTTGCCTAACCACCTTTTCGCAAAACACCTTAAGGAAACCAAATGAGCAACGAACAAAACTGGGGCTTCGAAACCGCGCAGATTCACGCTGGAGCGACCCCCGACCCGACAACCAACTCGCGAGCCGTCCCGCTGTACCAGACCACCGCGTACACCTTCAACTCGGCAGAGCACGCCAGAAACCTCTTCGGTTTGGCTGAATTCGGCAACATTTACACCCGAATCATGAACCCAACCCAGGACGTCGCCGAGAAGCGCATCGCAGCGCTCGAGGGAGGCACAGCAGCCCTGCTTCTAGCATCCGGGCAAGCAGCCGAAACCTTCGCCGTCTTGAACATTGCAGAGGCCGGTGACCACATCGTTGCTTCTTCGACTCTTTACGGTGGCACCTACAACCTGTTCAAGTACACGCTGGCAAAGCTAGGCATCGAGACCACTTTCGTTGAGGATCAAGACAACCTTGCCGAATGGCAGGCAGCCGTTCGACCAAACACCAAGCTGTTCTTCGCAGAGACGATCGGAAACCCAAAGGTTTCAATTCTCGACATCGAAGGCGTGGCTTCGGTTGCCCACAAGAACGGTGTTCCGCTAATCGTGGACAACACCGTGGCAACCCCTTACCTGATCCAGCCACTGAAGCACGGCGCAGACATTGTCGTGCACTCGGCAACCAAGTTCCTCGCCGGGCACGGAACCGTTGTCGCTGGAGCAATCGTCGATGGCGGTAAGTTCGCCTGGTCGAAGAGCGACAAGTTCCCAGGGCTGACTCAGCCAGATCCGTCGTACCACGGCGTCGTTTACAGCGATGCGCTCGGAGACGGCATCGCCTACATCATCAAGGCTCGCGTCCAATTGCTTCGCGACCTAGGCTCTGCTGTTGCTCCAAACAACGCTTGGCAGTTGATTCAAGGAATCGAGACTCTCAGCCTTCGCATCGAGCGCCACGTTCAGAATGCAGAGAAGATCGCCGCTTGGCTCGACAAGCACCCGCAGGTGGAGTCGGTCAACTACGCGGGCCTAAAGGGTTCGAAATGGCACAAGGCCGCCAAGAAGTACGCCCCAAAGGGCGCCGGTGCCATCGTTTCGTTCGAGATCAAGGGCGGCGTCGAGGCTGGCTCGAAGTTCGTGGAATCGCTGTCATTGTTTAGCCACGTGGCTAACATTGGTGATGTACGTTCGCTCGTCATCCACCCGGCTAGCACCACTCACTCGCAGCTCACTCCAGAGCAGCAGTTGACCACCGGAGTGACACCAGGGCTCGTTCGCCTCTCAGTAGGCCTCGAGTCGGTGGATGACCTAATTGCCGACCTAAAAGCCGGCTTTGAGGTAGTCAAGAAGTAGTTGGAATTTCAAACACCCGAAGACACAGTCCCGTCTGCGTTCATCACCGATGAACTAAGCCGCCAGCTCGTCGGTCGCCCACCAGCGACCGGGGCTTGGCGCGACGGGGATGCATCGGGTGACCGTCAGTTCGCGCCGCTCCCAACCTTGCAGTTGGAGAGCGGCCGCGAACTTTCCGGAGCGAAGATTGCCTACGAAACCTGGGGCGAACCGAGTAACCCAGCGGTTCTTGTGTTCCACGCCCTCACCGGCGATTCTCACGCTGTAGGCAAGGCGTCGAAGGCACACCCAACCGAGGGCTGGTGGAGCGAAATCATCGGTCCAGGGTTAGCGATTGACACCGATCGCTTCTATGTAGTTGCTCCAAACATGCTCGGCGGTTGCCAGGGCTCGACCGGGCCAAGTTCGCTTGATAAATCGGGCCGAGAATACGGTTCGCGCTTCCCGTACCTAACGATTCGCGACCAAGTCACGGCCGCCAAGGCCTTTACCGACGCAATTGGTATCAAAGAGTTTTTCGCCGTCATCGGCGGGTCGATGGGTGGAATGCACACGCTCGAGTGGGCCATCGCCTACCCGAAGAGCACGGATCGCATCGCAGTCATCGCCGCTCCCCCGATTACCACAGCCGACCAAATCGCCTTGAACTCGGTGCAGATCGAGGCGATCAAGACCGACCCTGCTTTTGCCAAGGGGCACTACTACGATGCAAAAGCGGGATTTGGGCCACACCGCGGATTGGCGTTGGCTCGCCGCATGGCTCTGTTGAACTACCGAAGCCCCCACGAACTCAACGACCGATTTGAGCGCACCTGGCAGTCTGGGGTTAGCCCGCTCGGAGGTGGCGGTAGGTTCGCGGTTGAGTCTTACCTGGACTTCCACGGCAATAAGTTCACCCGCAGATTCGACGCAAATTCCTACATCACACTGGTTGAAGCCATGAATTCGCACGACATCGGTCGCGACCGCGGTTCGGTAAAGAAGGCCCTTGGCAAGATCAAACAAAAAGCTCTGGTTGTCGGTATTTCTTCAGACCGCTTGTTCCCACTGAGCGGCCAGAAGGTAATCGCCGAAAACATCGGTGGTGAATTGGTCGGCGGAAAACTTCACGTAATTGACTCAGAGTTTGGCCACGACGGGTTCTTGATCGAGTCTCAGATCGTCGGGCCGCTTCTTGCCAAGCTCTTGAAGTCTTAGGTTCGCGTAAACGAGACCTACCAGCAGAACAATGTTTCGCAGGGTAAGCAGCGATGTTCCAAAAACCTCACTTTGCAGGATTTCGTTGTAAAACACCGGGTAAATCAACCAGGTCAACCCGCTCGTAAACAAGAGTGAAACGGCAACGGCATTGATGCGTCTGACACCAGCCAGAAGGCCGTACACGATTGGCACGACGAGCCAGGTCATGTACTGCGGCGAACCGACCTTGTTGAAAACAATCAGGTCGAGAATGCCGGTAAATCCGACCCAAAAGATTACGTCTTGAACCCGAGCGCCCTTGCGCCTAGCGACTAGAGCAAGAGCGAGTGTGATCGCGAGCGCACCCAACTGAACCAGCGACATGAGATTCGCAACGACCTCGGTCCCGGGACCAAACACTTCGAAGGTCATCATTCCGGCGCTGTAGGCAACTCCGGTACCGGCGCTGCCCAGCACCGCTGGCCAGAGCCAAATCCCCGCCACAGGAGCTTCGATCTGGATTCCTCTTCCGCCTTGGGAGGTAAGGAACGAGAAAATGCTCGAGTCGGCACCGACTACGAAACCAATCGAGAGAATCACAACGTTCACACCCAGGACAAAGGTGACAAAGGTTAATCGTTTCTTAGAAGCGGCGAAAGCCGCCATTAGCAGGGCGATTGGCCAAACCTTCAGCCAGGTGGCGCTGCTCGACCAAACCCCCGCGGTCAGTTCGCTACTTTGAGCCAGAAAGAGAACGCCGATGATAGCCAGTGCGACACTCAGGGTATCGAGGCGACTGATAGCGACCGGACCCAGCATCAGAGTTGCGCCTAGATAGTAGCCCATGGCCATTGCGGCGCGCTCGCTTTTGTCCTTAAGAGTTACCAAGAGAACCACTCGGAGCGTTACTAGCGCAGGCCCGACAAGCCAGGGCCAAATCAGAGCTCCTGGCGAAACCAGGTTCGCCAGTGCGATTGGCAACATGGCGAGATACGGGTAAACCCAGTCGGTGGTCAGCCCGAACGCGAAACCAGAGTCAACCCACTGCTGGTAGGCCAGACTCAAATCGCCCATCGGCATGCCGGCTCCGTTGAAACCTGAGTAAGCCAAGAAAGCGTAAACGCCTAGAGCGGCAAGACCGAGGTACAAGGACTTCTTCACGTCGCAAGTCTAGGCTTGTGCTGTGCGTACCCAAGTAAGCAAGAGAAGCTCAAGAGTGGCGGTCTCCGCCTACTTTCTAATTGGCGGCACCGCGATTGCCGTCTGGGGCGTACACATTCCCGAGGTTGAAGAGCGATTGGGCATAACCCACACCGTCACTGGCTCGATCATTTTGCTTTTCGGTTTGGGCGCTTTCCTGGCCATGCAAGCCATGGGCTGGGTGATCGACCACTACGGTTCAAAACTAGTAACCGCACTTGGTGGAGTGGCCACCGGTTTCGGTTTACTCATTCCTGCTTTCGCCAATGACGTGGCCACTCTCGCGGTTGGAATCTTCATTCTGGGCGCATGCGTCGGCATTTTGGACGTTGGGATGAATGCAAACGGAGTCGTCATCGAACGAAACTATGGACGTTCAATCTTTTCCTCACTTCACGCGATGTGGTCAGTGGGAGGCATTGTTGGCGCAGTAATCGGTGGCGTGGCTCTAACTTTCAACTCACCAATGTGGCTAACCCTGAGTGCGACAGGTATCGCGATGGCAGTCGCATCGGCGTTTTTCTACAAGCCACTCGCCCAGGATCGACCAACAGTTGCCTCTACTTCAGAGCAAAAGGGTCTCGGGAAATCAAACAACAGGAAGTCTCTCGGTCTTGTTCTCTTCGTTGGTTTGCTGGCCTGCTTCGCCGCTATCGCAGAAGGCAGTGCGGTTGACTGGTCGGCACTGCACATCAAAACAGTTCTCGTTGGGAGCGATGCCGAGGCAGCTTTGGGAGTCGGTGGTTTCAGCGCGATGATGGCGATCATGCGGTTCTTTGGCGACCGGCTGGTCGATAAGTTTGGCCGACTCACAATCGTCCGATTCGGTTCATTCATCGCCAGCGTTGGCATTCTTTTCGCTGTCTTGGCTGCTACTCCTTGGCAGGCTGTGATCGGTTGGTCGCTACTCGGCATAGGAATATCTGGGGTAATCCCCCAGCTCTTTATCGCCGGCGGCAACATCGGCGAAGAAACCCATTCGGGCCGCAACATGGCAAAGGTAGTTGGTCTGACCTACTTCGGAATCATGGCAGGGCCTGCGATCATCGGATTCCTAACCAACTGGATTCCACTCAACTTGGCATTAGGTTTAGGCAGTGTGCTCTGCCTAGTCGTGGCACTTAGCGCCGGTGTCCTTAGAAGCGAGAAAATTCGATGACCAAGCTCTTCAGCCCAATCCAGATTCGAGACACATTGGTGAAAAACCGAGTCTGGATGGCCCCGATGTGCATGTACAGCTGTGAAGCAAAGGACGGTGTCGTCGGCGACTTTCACCTTGTTCACTACGGAGCAAGGGCGCTTGGCGGTGCCGGACTCGTGATGGTCGAGGCCACGGCTGTGACCGCCGAAGGGCGCATCACACCTTGGTGCACCGGAATTTGGAACGACGAAACGGCCGAGAGTTGGAAGCCGGTAACCGCGTTCATTCGTGAGCACGGAGCGGTACCCGCGATTCAGCTCGCACACGCCGGCCGAAAGGCGTCAACTTACAGATCTGGTTCCGGAACAGGGACGGTGCCCCTGAGCGAAGGTGGTTGGCAGAGCGTCTCCTCAACGTCTGAAGCATTTGACGGTTACGCAGCTCCCCGAGAACTAACTACGGCAGAGGTGGCAGAGGTTGTAACTGCTTTTGCGACCGCCGCAAAGAGGTCGATAGACGCTGGCTTCGAAGCTCTCGAAATACATGCCGCGCACGGCTACCTAATCCACCAGTTCCTTTCGCCAATCAGTAACAAAAGGGACGATGAGTACGGCGGGTCACTAGAAAACCGAGCGAGAATCCTGCTCGAAGTTGTTTTAGCGATTCGCGCTGCAGTTGGCGATGGCGTGCCACTGTTCATTCGTTTCTCCGCCACCGATTACCGGGAGGACGGCTGGGATGAAGCCCAGTGTGCCGAGGTTGCACGATGGTGCGCGGCTGCCGGTGCCGATCTATTCGACATCTCCTCTGGCGGCTTGATCACAGGGGTTCAGATCCCGTCTGGCCCTGGCTACCAGGTGCCCCTAGCCGAGTTTGTTGCAGATCGAGTTGAAGAACCGGTCAGCGCGGTTGGACAAATCACCACGCCAACTCAAGCCGAAGCCATCCTTCAGGCTGGCAAGGTCGAGGTAATCATGCTCGGACGCGCGCTTCTGCGTGACCCCCAGTGGGCGCTTCGTGCCGCGGCCGAACTCGATGAAGAGGTTTCTTGGCCTGTCCAGTACGAACGCGGCAAGTTTCCGAAAAACTAATCTCGTCTCGTGGCGTCTTGAACCTCGCCGACGAGCTCTTCGAGGATGTCTTCGAGGAACAGAACACCCTTAACGCGGCCGCTGCGGTCAAATGAACGAGCCATGTGAGCACCAACGCGTCTCATAGAGGCGAGAGCGTCTTCGAGTTCCATCGAGGCGGGCAGCGAAATCAGGGTGCGAATTCGCTTTGCCGGGAACGGGTCATCGACTTCATCTTCGTCGAGATCCAGAACATCCTTGAGGTGGAGGTAGCCAACAAAGTCGCCGCTCTCATCAGTTAGCGGGTAACGCGAGAAGCCATACTTAGCCACGGCCTGCTCAATCTCGCGCGGGGTAACCGTTTCGCTAAACGAAATCACCTTGGCGGTCGGCACTGCTACGTCCACAACTTTCTTCTCGGTGAACTCGAAGGTGTTGCTGATGGTTCCGGAAGCGTCGTTCAGAACACCCTCGCGGGTCGAGTGTTCGACGATGCCTTCAACCTGTTCGAGGGTGTATGCGCTGTTTGCCTCGTTCGCCGACTTCACGCCAAATAAACGAAGGATGCCGTTGGCCATCACATTCAAGGTGAAAACTACTGGACGCAATGACTGTGCGAGGAAATAGAGAATAGGCACTAGCACCAGGGCGGCACGCTCTGGAATCGAGAACGAAATATTCTTTGGAACCATTTCACCAACGACAACGTGCATGAAAGACACGACCACAAGCGTTATTCCGAAGGCAACCGCGGAGGTAGCGCTTTCGGATAGACCCAGGTCGTGGAGAGGTCCCTCGAGCAGGTGGTGAATGCTCGGTTCAACGATGACCAAGATCAGGAGCGAACAAATTGTCACACCGAGCTGAATCGTTGCCAGCATTAGTGAAACGCTTTCCATCGCCTTGATGGTGAGAATCGCAGGACGGCTGCCTGCTTCGGCGCGAGGCTCAATTTGGGCACGTCGAGCCGAAATAAGTGCAAACTCAGCGCCAACGAAGAAGCCGTTGCCAAGCAGTAGCAAGAAGAACCAACCGATTCCTTCCCATGGATTAGTCATCGTTCGCCTCCTCTACCTCTGGAGTGAATCGAACGCGATCAACCCGGCGACCATCCATTCGCTCAACGCGAAGAACACCATTGGCGATTTGTACTTCGTCACCAACCGAAGGGATACGGCCGAGCTGGCTCATCATGTAGCCGGCTACTGTCTCGTAAGCCCCATCGTCCGGCACCTTGATGGCCATCTCGGCAAGTTCGTCTGGGCGGATCATTCCAGGGAACAGGACGGACGAGTTAGCTCCTCGAGTGATACCGGCCTTGGCGCGGTCGTGCTCGTCAACCAGTTCACCGACTAGCTCTTCAATCAGGTCTTCGAGGGTCGCGAGTCCGGCGGTACCGCCGTATTCGTCGATGACGATTGCCATCTGCAAACCTTTGGCTCGCAGTTCAACCATGAGGGCCTCGAGAGGCATTGTTTCAGGAACGCGCAGCGCCTCGGTGGCAATCGCGCTGACCGGAACAGAAGAACGTTTTTCGCGAGGGACTGCGGCTGCCTGCTTCACGTGAACAAGTGAGGTCACATCATCGCTTGAACCATCAACGACGGGGAATCGGCTGTGCCCGGTTTTGTTGCAGAGGTCGATCACATCGCTGACGGTTGATTCGCGGTCGATGCTGTGCATTCGAGGGCGCGGAGTCATTACGTCTGCGGCGGTTAGTTGGCTTAGAGCAAGCGTCTTGGTGAGCAGAGTTGCGGTCTGCTGATCGAGCGCACCGAGGCTTGCCGATCGGCGCACCAATGCTGTGAGCTCCTCCGCGGTTCTAGTTGAGCTCAACTCTTCTTTAGGCTCGATGCCGAATAGTCGAACGATGGCGTTGCCCGATTGGTTGAGGATGTAAATCATCCAACCGAAAGTGAATGTGAAAACCAGCTGGAAACCGGCAACCACCTTGCTCACCTTGAGCGGTATTGTGATGGCAAGTTTCTTTGGCACGAGTTCACCGATGACTGTCGAAACCAGGGTGGCAATGACCATTCCCACGACAACAGCAATCGCCTCGTTAGTGGCCTCGCTAAATCCGAAACCCTCAAAGAGCGGCGCTAGCAAAACAGTTAGGGCAGGTTCGGCAAGGAAGCCCGTAAGCATCGTGGTTAGGGTAATGCCAAGCTGAGCTCCAGAGAGATGAGTGCTGGTTCGGCGAAGGGCGCGGATAGTGTTTCCGAGGCCTTTTTCGCCCTTTTCAGCTCTGGCCTCCAGTTCATTGCGCTCGAGGCTTACAAGTGAAAATTCACTCGCAACGAAGACGCCGGTGCCGAGTGTCAGAAAGACGCCAACGGCCAACATTAACCAGGGATTGTCCATACGTTTA
>JACCED011457009.1_pt1 | contig 11361 bp, 8 predicted proteins | sample 7455021 | NCBI WGS metagenome assembly JACCED01 (sample SAMN15323456, study PRJNA562643) | freshwater metagenome | isolation source: river surface water | place: USA:Blue River Watershed | collected 2017-08-19
CACAAAAAAATGGATTTTAGTAAAAGACGGTAATAGCTCTAAAAGGTCAATTACTGAGTCAGACAATGATTCAATTAGTTCAAAGTCCTTGAAGTCAAATTCTGTATCAAAAAATATTAAATTAAAAATTCAAAGGACAGATGAAAAATCAATGGTTGACTCATTAACTTCATCTATTCAAAATATGAATATTAATCAACCTATAAAAAATTTGACTGAAGAAGAGGAAATGAAAGAAGTTGAAGGGTTATATGAAAAATTTAAATATGAAGCAAAAACTTTTGCTGATTATGAGAATTTTTACAACAAACTTTCTTTATATAAACATCATAAACCTTCTACAACTTTAGCAAATTTTTTCTTTTCGTCTCTAACCTTCTATGATAAAGACTGTTTATTTACTGATGTAAATATTCCGATTGTATCAAAAGAGATTATTCAATTTGAATATGGAAATGAACCAAAATTTGGTGGGACAAAACCTTATTTTATAGAAGGTGAGTCATGGCCTGAATATGATTGTAATGGTATTAAAAAACCGTTCGATTTTATATGTCAGTACTTAGACCCATTGAATCCAGGAATGATGGCTCGATTATTTTTACCATTATCTTCTTATGAACATTTGAAAAAAGGCTTATGTCATGTTTCACATGTTGATTATATTCCAGATGACGAAAAAAGGATCATTATTGAAAGATTGGATACTATGACTTTTCCAGCATATCGAATAGAAAAAATGAAAACAAAATCAGAATTCAAATGTTTTGAATATATTGAAGAGAAATACAAGATTTCTCCTCAACAATATGAAAAATATTACGACGAAATATATGATTCTTATTTTAATGATTTTGAAGAATCACCATATTCAGGAATAAAAATTGGAGGAACAAAAGTTTTTTCTATTGTATCAAAACAAAAAGATGACAATGAAGAAGCAGAAATTCAACTTACTAACTGTGAATTCTTCAATTATATTTTTGGAGAATCCAACATTGTTCATATATGTTTAAATGATAATGACGAATATGTTATTTATTTGAATGAGTAATTAATTTCTACCAAACAAAGAAAATACTGCATTGAGTGGTACTCTCAATAGATTTATAAAAGATAAAAGTAACTTTGTTACTGCAGAACCAAGTTTCACAGAAGATTTAAAAATTTTCAATATATTCACAATGTGTTTAATCATAATAAATAATATACTACCAAGTTTAACATACAAATCAAATATTTTATTGGCTACACTAGACAAATCTTTGAAAGCCTGTTGTTGTATACCTGCTAATACTTTTTTAATATTTGTTATTTGACCAGTCACAGCATTTAAACCAGATGTTAAACCAGATGTTGCTTGATTTGTACCAGCCATATTGGAACTGAACTGAGAATTAAATTCACTTGATTTACATGCTTGAGAAGTTTCACTTGGGTCTCCTGGAGCAATCCCCATACTTTGTAAAAAAGGACCAATAGGACTACACTTTAAAGATCCCCAATTTTCATCTATATAATCTTGGTTACTTTGAGAAACAAAACTTACCATAATGTTTATGCCTAATCAGACAGTATAAAAAAATTTTTCTAATTTTAATTCGTCTTTAATCGTTTCGTTCTCTTTTTCAAAATCCAATCAAAAGATATATCAAGATGGAACAGTTATTTGAAAAAAAAGAAATGAAATTTCTGTTATTAAAAGCAATCCTTCTTGGAATTCAATATGGAAAATCTGAAAAATCCGAAGATTATAAAAACGGTGTTGTTAAAGAAATTCAAAAATTGTCAGAACAAAATAAAATTCAACAACAACCAAAAAGAAATCAAGATTACATAGATGCTAAAAAAATGAATGATAACTACTCTAATAATAAAAGTAATTATAGCAACAATTATAATCATAGTAATATTTCTAATCCGAATCAAAACAATAATTCTAATCAAAAAAAAGAAGAACCAGTTTATAAGAGTGCATTGGTCGAAAGGCTAGAAGGTCAATTAGTATTTTTGGAAAACGAACGAATGAAGACTTATTATACAATTCAGTACCTTTCTAATTCAAACTATACTTATAATTATGCAAGAATTCAATACTTATATAACCAATATGCTACTATTCAAGAAGAAATTGATAAAAAAAGATTTAGTATTGAAAAAGAGAAAAAAAATGATATTGTTAGACAAAACGATAAAAAATATAGAGCAACTTTACAACAGCAACAACCTCAACAAACTTTTTATCAAATAACTCAATTAAGACACGAAGAACATAAAAAACAGTTTAGTGAAGAGAAGGAAACTTTTATTCAAAATGCAAAACAAGTTATTGAAGATAAACAAGAACAATCAGATGACCAGTCATTAAAGACTCTTGAAAAAACTCTTCAATCATTATCGTCTATTTTTATGAGTGACTAAAAAAATTATTTGTTAGCATAAATAGGTTTTCTAAGATGAGACAAAAATGTATATAGTGTTCTTAGAATTTCACCTGACGCACCATTATGTCTTGTTTCATAGTCATATCTCACTTCTTCTACTCCAGCAATATCTAAATGTATCCATTCAGAACCTTTTGGAACAAAGTTATAAATAAATGCTGCTGCAGAAATAATTTGTCCTTTTGATTCCAATGGATAACTCTTATAATCAGCAATATTAGATTTAGTATATTGTAAATAACTTTCCCACATAGGTAATTCCCATATTTTTTCTTGATTTACAATTCCAGATTGTATCATTTTCTGATTCATTGTATTATTAGTACCTATTAAAATAGATGATTTACCATCAAACAGAGTTACTGCTTGACCTGTTAAAGTCGCAATATCAATACATAATGATGGTTTCCATTTTTCAGCATAGGACATTGATTCTGCAATAATAAGTCTTCCTTCAGCATCAGTATCAACAATCTCAACTGTTTTTCCAGAATAAGATTTTACAACATCACCAGGACGAATCGATTTTGAACTAACCATATTTTCAACTAATGGCAATAATCCTATAAAATGTCCTTCTACTTTTGATTCAGCAATCATTTTCATTAAACCATATACTATTGCGCTACCGGTCATATCATATTTCATATCACTCATATCACCGATTTTTATACTATAACCTCCTGAATCAAACATAACCCCTTTTCCAACAATAACTACTGGACCTTTTTCTGAAATTTTCTCAGATCTCTTTTCTTTTTTACCAGACGATTTATTTGAATTATATTCAAGTACTACCATTTTGGCTTCAAATTTACTTCCAGCATTTACTGCAAGAATTAAATTAAATCCATGTTTTTTCAAGTCTTTTTCATTCATAATTTTGCATTTTAAATTAGAAGGAATGTTTATTTGAATATATTTAGAATATGTTTCTGTATTTAAAATATTTGCTGGTAAATTAACTAAACTTCGAACCTCATTTTGTATTAATGCTTCTTCAATGGCAGATTTAATAATTAATTTATTTTTTATTTTAGATGTATAAAAATAAGTTTTAGGAATTTTTTCCATTGAAACATCTGTTTTCAAATCAATAAAACGATAAAATCCGAGTACATAACTTATAACACTATTTCGTATTGAAAGAGAGTCTTCGTTCTGATTATTTAAATTAACAATAACATATTTTCCAGAATTTTCTAAATCAGATATCATTTTTCCAACAATACCATAAGAATAATATAAATGTTCAACATCACAACGTTGTGTTTTACCAATTATATAAAAAATTATTTGTGAATCATCTAAATACAATGTTCGAATATCATCTGATTCAGGAGTTTTCAAAAAAGTTTTTGGAATTGATTTTATTTTATGAGCATTTTGAATATTCTTTATTTGTTTTGAAACATCGTGGCATATTACATAAACATATGTTTTTACTTTTGTTAAAATATTTTTATTTGATACTTCAAAATAGTTTTTTAGACTATTTAGTTTAATTTGTTGTTTGCTTTGTTGTTTGCTTTGTTGTTTGCTTTGTTTTGATAATTTTTTTTTACTACTAATTAAATCCATTGTTTATTAATTTATCTTACTATTAGTAAATAAAAAAATAAACAATTGAAAAGTTTTATTATTGCAAAGACGAAAAATAGAAATAATACAAAAAGGTTTTCTCAACTATATATAGAGTAGGTTTAACTAAAAATGTCTAATAAAAAATTTTATTTTGGAATTCATTACGACCCTTCCAATTATGTTAAAGTAATTGATGCTATACATATGGCTAAAAAATCTGGAGCAAATGCTCTTCAAATATTTTTGGGAGATTTGACACATACAACACTTACTAAAAAATATCCTTTTACTGATGATGAAATAATAATGATTAAAAAATACTTGAAAGAAAATAATATGAAAATGTTTGTTCATGGTTTATTGCGATTAAACTTTTGTTTTGACCCTAATTCAAAAAGATATGAATGGCAACAAACAAACTTAGTCTACGACTTAAAAACTGCTCATAAATTAGGTGCTGAAGGGGTTGTTATTCATTTTGGATATTACCAAACAAAAGATAAAAAATATAATTTAACCAAAGAAGATTGTTATAATAACTATGCTAAGACGGTAGAATATGTATTAAAAGCGACCAAAATGATTAGTACAAAAATTATATTGGAAACATCTGTTGGGAAATCAAATACCATTGGAGGTAAAATTCAAGATATTGCTGAAGTATATAAAAGGATTGGAACAAATTTCAAAAAAAGAGTTATGTTTTGTATTGATACTTGTCATATATTTGCTGCTGGATACAATATTCGTTATCCCGATTTATTTGATGCTTATATGAATGAATGGGATAAAAAAATTGGTATTGATAAAATTGCATTATTTCATTTAAATGACTCTGAAGGAGAACTAGGTTCTACAATAAATCGTCATACTGGATTGGGGCACGGTCAAATATATAAAGATAATTTAGCAGAATTAGATTACATCATTCATTTTGCTAAAAAACATAACATTGCTTTGATAACTGAAACTAGAACAACAAGGTCAAAAGAAGAAATGAAAATGATTCAACAAATGAGTACTAACAAATTTCCAAAGTCTATGCTAAAATATTTGTCAAATGAAAAAAGAATATCTATTGGTGGTGCAAAAAAAAACATTAAACCCTTATGTATAAAAATATTTAAGGAGGTTTTGGCATATCATGAAAAAAAAGTTAGAAACGGTGTTAATAATTCTAAACAAATAATTTATAAAATTTTAAGTTACAAAAAGGTAATAGCAACATTAGAACATTATAAAAAGCCTATTTATTCAAGTGAAAATGTAAAAGGTATCCCATCTATTGGAAAAAGTTTTCAGCAAAAGATTGATGAAATTGCTAAAACAGGTACATTAGACTTTTATGAAGTTATCCAGAGAGAAAAAAAAGAACACAAAGAAAATTACGAAATGAATAATATTATTCAGTCTTTTGAAAAGATTTGGGGAGTTGGGCCACAAACTGCTAGAAAATGGTATGCTATGGGAATACGTTCCGTTGATGAAATAAAAGATATATCTGAAAAGGACCCGTCATTCCTTACAGAGCAACAGAAGATAGGACTTAAATATTATAGAGACCTTCAAAAAAAGATTCCACGAAAAGAGATAAAATATTTCAAAGACCTTTTATTAAAATTGTTTGTTAACTCGAAAAAAGACAAGACAAAAAAAATCCCAACTAACATAGAAGTTGCAGGGTCTTATCGAATGGGTAAAAAAGAATCTTCTGACATTGATTTAATATTTATTTGTCCTGATGAGTATAAGATATCAGAATGTCAAAAAATGTTTTTAGAAAAAATAAAAAGTAATGGAATGTATGAAGACATATTGGTTGATGGAAAGAATAAATACATATTAGTAGTTAAATTACCTGGGTCTAATAAAAAATTTAAACCACACGTTTCACACCAGATGGATATTATTTTTATAAAAAAAAATCAGTTACCTTGGTATTTATTGTATTTTGGTTCAAGTCAATCGTTTGCAAGAAAAATTCGTTTATATGCTTCACAAAAAGGATATAAACTGAATGACAAGGGTCTGTTTGATAAAAAGACTGGTAGAAGAATACCTTTTTATCCTAAATCTGAAAAAGAGATATTTGATTTCTTAGAATATCCTTATGTGAAACCTGAAAACAGGTTTTAGGCTAAATATTCTTCCATGAATCTAATAAATTGGTCTTCTTTTGGATAAATAGAAGGTTGTATTTCTGTTCCTGCTGGTTTTAGAGTTAATTTTTCTTTCCATTCTTTAAAATCATACATAAATTCATTGAACAAACTAAATCTTTTAGCTATATCGTTTTGACGAATTTTTTCATCATAACTAATAAAAGTTTTATACAATTTTGGATGAACAAAATAAAAATTTAATAAAATGCAATAATAATCTAATAAAAAACTGTTTTTAAAAAGAACAGAAAAATTACCTGAATCCTTTTTTAAATTATTTTGATAAATCATTATATAAGTAAGATACTTTGTATTAATACCAACTTGATTATTGTATATACTTTGAAATGGTATAGTGTTATTATACATATCATTTGATTCATGAATTTTGAATGTTCCTTTTTTAACCTCTTGTTGTTCAGTTGGTTTTTCTTCAGAAAAGTTTTTAAGATTTGTTATATTGTTTCTCATATATTTAATCATTTTAACATTCTTATAATTTCTTCTTTTTTTTCCATTTGACACATTATTTTTACCTAGATTATAACTTGAATCTAAGTTTTTTACAAAAGAACTTCTTGAGTTCATTCGGTTTTGAATTAAATTAAAATCAAACAAGTACTGAAAAGCCATTATACTGTTGTATTTACTCATCGATTCAAATATTTTTTGGCGTAGTTTAACATATTGCATAAATATTTTGCGTAAATATTTTTTTGTATCTTGTTGTTCATCTTCAAAATTTTCATCAAATAATTTAAAAAACAATGGATACTTGCTTGTATAACCATCATAAATACCGTTTGATTCAATAAATTTATTTACAAATTCTTGAAAAGTTCCATATAGAAACCCTTTGGTTTTGTTTCCATTTGAAGCAAAATTTAGATTAATAACTTCACTTGCTGGTCCAGTATTTGTTAAATCAAACTCTTCTGGATTTGATGGTAAAGAATCAGTACCTGATGGAAATTTTAAAATTGATTTATCACTTTGAATACCATATGTTGATTTATTTATTTTCTTAGAATTCTTAAATCCTTCAATATAAATATTGTTATACAATAATATATAGTCCTTTAATTTTTCTAATCTTAACAAATCATTGTTAATCTCTTGATATGCAGTTAGAATCTCAAAATTATTTTGGTTAGGAACTTTACTAAAGTATAATAATGGATATAATGGAAATTGTTGCATAATGTCCAGTAAATACTCTTTTTGTTTTGCATTATTTCCTGGAAATTTGTTTTTTGGTAAAAAATCATTAAAATATATTTTTGGTTCTATAAAATTATTCATATTCAAACCTCTACATTTTAAACATATTTTTTTTATCCATTATGTCTCAAAATTGTTTGAAAATTAGATAAATACTTTTATAAGTAGTGAATTGTTTTAAGTATAACATTTTTTGATGAATGAATATATTTAAAAAGATAAGAACCAAAATATAAAATGAAAAATGAGTGAAACAGTTTTACCTTCAGATATATCTAAAACCAAAAAAGGTGGTAAAAAAACCACAAAAAAAACTTTAGAAGAGAATGTTATTGAACAACCAGAAATCCCAACAAAAACTGTTGATGAAAATGTTGAAAAAAAAAAGAGTACCAAGAAAATTTCTAAAAAAGACGGGGCAGACAAGGCTTCTGAAAAATTGGGAAAAGATGAAGACAAAGAAAAAAATGATAACCAAAACAAAATTCCTGAAACTTTAGAAAAACAAGTAAACAAAACACCTGAAATCCCTGAAGAAAAAATAAATGTTCAAGAACAGACAATTGAATCAAAAGAAGAAATAACTGAATCATACATTTCAGATGAGGATGATTATTCAGAAGAGGATGATTTGTCAGAAGAAGACGATTCTGAAAAAAAATCAAAGAGAGGAAGAAAGCCCAAACAAAAAGATGAGTCTGATGAAGGAGATAAAGAGGTTAAGAAGAGAGGAAGAAAACCAAAACAAAAGGATGAATCTGAAGAGAAAGTTCCAAAAAAAAGAGGAAGAAAACCTAAAGAGAAGGTTTATTCTGTCAAGGAACTTCCAAAATCATTTTACGAAGAGAACAAAAATGAAACATTGATTCTTCATCTTCCAATAAAATTGAATGACAAAATTCTTCAAGAAGAGCCTGTTCCAAATAAATCTTCTCAACAGTTTTATTCCATTGATGAAACATTTATTGAAGAAGAACCTAAATCATCTTCTTTACTTGCTACTCAAGTAAATTTTTTGGAAAAGAATGTTGCTGTGTTTGATATGAAGATTAAACCATTTTCTCTCCAAGATGATGAAGATTTAATCAATGAAAAAATTGTTTTTACTAAATCTGAAAAAGGAGATAATGTTACTAAAGACATTGATTTGGAAGAAAATTTAGGAACAGATTCTAAGAATAAATACTTTACTGATAGAGATGATTTCAAGATTAATAAGGTTCTAAAGAAAAATTTGAAAAACATAATGTATGAATTTATACATTCTAATTCAGAGAAAGTATGGCCAGAATCAACAAACATTCATTGTTATTGGTGTTGTCATTCATTTGGAAATACTCCAACTTGTCTACCAGAATATTTCAAGAAAGGAAAATTCTACGTAAGTGGATGTTTTTGTAGTTTTAACTGTGCTGCATCTTATAACTTCAGCAAAAATGATGAAGATATTTGGGAAAGATACAGTTTACTTAACTTGATGTACAAAAAAATGTATAATCAGAATTTCATTCGAATCCCACTTGCTCCACCAAGAGAAGTTTTAAAAACATTTGGAGGATATCTAAGCATTGATGAATACAGAGAAAGTTTAATGAAAATGGATAAAATGTTTAATGTAATTAAACCTCCTCTTGTTGCAATTATTCCAAAGATTGAAGAAAATATTTTAAGTGTTAAAAATCAAAAAGCGGGACCTCCGATTATTAATCAAACAATTTTAAACAAAACGCAAAGTCAATTAAAATTAAAAAGAAGTAAACCGGTTACAAATCCAAACAATACTTTACAGTCATTTATGGATTTGAAAATAATATCTTAAAAATAAGGAAAAACATATAAAAAGAGAAAAATATATAAAAAGAAATAATAAAGAAATAAAGGTCAAACCTGCTTAATTAAATTTTTATTCCACGTTTATTTTTTTTGTAAAGAAAAAAAATATATTCTTATATTATATAAAATGAGTTCTGATCCATCTAACATGGCTAACTTTACTACTAATAGTTACAATTTAACTGTAGCACCACAACCATGGTGTGTCAAGCCAGGAAGCATTTACACCAACCCAAATGCGAACTATGATTATTTTAACACTAAATGTGGTGACCCTTACACTTATTATGGATACTGGTACAGAAGATTTCCAGGTCAAACCAACTACTTAAACTGTTATTACCTTCCATACAAGAGCCCATATTTCTACAATGGTTGGGGCTATGCTAAACCAGGTAGCAAATGTCATCCAGTTCCAAACCGCAGATACAATGGTACTTATGCTGGTTTTAAAGTTTTTGATTCTAAAATTAATACTCCATTTTAAATAATGTTAAAGTTTAATTTATTTTTTTATAATAATAAATATTTATTTTTATTAATTGTAAAAATAAAAAATAATCTATAAAACTTGTATTATAAATTTTTTATCTTCCTAATCCTTCTCTTAATTGACAAATATTATCACACGGTCTTGATTCATTTTCAAAAACATATTCGCCAACAAAATGAAATTCATTATCAAAATCAATAGGAAAATTTGAACATTTGTCTCCTTCATATTTATGAAAACTTGCGTGAATCATTGCATCGTCTTTTATTAATGGATAGATTATATTTTTTAAAAATATTTGGTCATCCTGTTTTTCTGGATATGGTTTTGAAGACTTAAATTCATTCATAGTTTTTAAAAAATTAGGAATAGAAGGAATTTTCTTTGTTCCAAACATTCCCGCTAAAATTTCCATTCCATGGCATGGATGGTCTCTCATTATATGAAATAATTTACCTGATTCTAACCATTCATCTACAGCAAGTTTTTCTCTTAATAAAAATCTTGTATCTGTGTCTCTACACATCATTATTTCAACTTCTGGGTCATCGATTGCTTCAAATCTCCACATCATAGGTTTGCAATGATTTAAATCGCCATTTTTTAAAATAACTTTTGTATTTTTAGTGTGTTGTAGACTTTCTATTATATCTCTTGGAACAGTATCTTCATGAACATAAAACCAATACTCAAAACCTGGATAAAATATTGGTGCAAGTTCAGCATTTCTTATAGCACCAATAGTATATTTAGGGTCTGACCCCCAAAGGCTAAATGATATAACTTTTTTCATTTATAATTTAATAATATTAATTTTTTAAATTATAAACAAGTTTATATTTACATGTTAGGTTGTTTTTCTATTTTTTTATAAATTATTATATAAAATGATTAATAAAACAATTCTTATTACAGGTGGATGTGGATTTATTGGTTCTCATTTGTGTAAAAGATTAATAAAAGAAAATAATAAAATCATTTGTATTGACAATTTAATAACAGGTAGTACTAATAATATTTCAGAACTTTTACAAGATAACAATAATAATAAAAATAATTTTATATTTATACAAAAAAATGTTATTGACAAAATTATTATTGATGAAAAGATTGATGAAATTTATCATCTTGCTTGTATTGCAAGTCCAGATAAATATAAAAAATATTCAATTGAAACTTTAGAAACTTGTTTTATTGGAACAAAGAATATGTTAGAATTAGCAAAAGAAAAAAATGCAAAAATATTAATTTCTTCTACTTCTGAAGTTTATGGAAATCCCCTTGTTCATCCTCAACCAGAAGAATATTACGGTAATGTTAATACAATAGGAGAAAGAAGTTGTTATGATGAAGGTAAAAGAGTTGCCGAAACTCTTATGTACGAATATAATAAAAAATTTAATGTCAATACCAAAATTGTTAGAATATTTAATACATACGGTCCCAATATGGATATTAATGATGGAAGAGTTATTACAAATTTTATAAAACAATTTTTAGAAAATAAACCATTTGAAATTTATGGTAAAGGATTTCAGACAAGAAGTTTTTGTTATATTGATGACATGATAGATGGATTAATTAGAATGATGAATTCTGAAGAAAAAGGACCAATAAATATTGG
>JACCED011339088.1_pt1 | contig 11359 bp, 11 predicted proteins | sample 7455021 | NCBI WGS metagenome assembly JACCED01 (sample SAMN15323456, study PRJNA562643) | freshwater metagenome | isolation source: river surface water | place: USA:Blue River Watershed | collected 2017-08-19
GCGTGGCGAGGCCATTTCTTTGGCTTCTTGCCTAGCGGGTCTAGAGAAGTGTTCAGCGCTCACGAAAGTGAGCGTGCGTGCCGAGCTGTTGCGGTGGTGAGCTGCTCGAGGGACTCGTTTCGACCCATAGCAGACTCCTGACCGAGCGCCTGCAGTGGCCGCTTACGGATATGTGGATGGAATGCACCTGAGTAAATGCGATTTTTCAAGATAAGCCGACTACATCTGCTCGCTGGCGGAACGCCGCCTGACCAAGACCGTATCGAGGTGAGACATCACCGTAGTCCCGTCCTGGTTGATCAGTGAGAACCTCAAGACAACGATTCCTCGGTCAGGCTTGGAGCTTGATGGTCGCCGGCTCACCCACTCCTGCCGCAGGGTAACTGTGTCGCCTGGACGAAGAGGCGCGTGAAAACGGACTTCGTCATACCCCAAGGAGGCGATCACATTCAGGGCCGGAAGAGTGTGAATGAGCCGTTGCTTGATGGCCAGCATGTAAAGGCCGGGGGCCGTGAGGCTCCCGAAGACCTTGACACCGACAGCCTCGTCGACATGGATCGGGAGAGGGTCCCAGGCTTTCGCAAAGGCAACCAATTCCTCCCGGCTGATATGCAAAGGCTGGCTAGAAATAGATTGCCCTGGCTCCATGTCCTCGAAGTAGAGCAAAGGGCTCACCGCTTCGTAACAGTTATTCTCGGGTGGAGTAACACTGATCATCAAGAGTGCCGTGGCAGCTGTATCCATCAGAACACCTTCAAGAGATAGTTGTGCATCTATTCAGTCCCCCTTGAAGCCACTGGCGCGCACGATCGTCCCCCAGCGATTCGCCTCGGTTTTGAGCATGCGATCTGTTTCAGCCAGTGAAGTGCCTGTAACACTGAATCCTGCATCCAACAGCTTCTGTCGAACTTCCGGATACTGAACTGCCTCAACGAACCGCTTGTTCAAGGCATCCATCACGGCCATGGACGTTCCTGCTGGCGCGAGGACACCGAGCCAGGCTGAGAACCGCAACTTGGGCATACCAGCTTCTGCCGTGGTGGGAACGTCGGGCAGCAATGGTGAGCGTCCAGGGGCCGTGATCGCCAGAGCCTTCATCTTGTTGCCCTTGATCTGGGCATTTGCCAGGGCGGTGGATATCCAAGCCCCACTGACTTGGCCAGCGATGATCGCAGTCACCGCGTCGCCGGTTGAGCGGAAGTGAACTGGCTCCACCTTGACGCCAGCTTGGTCCCCGAACTCGGCCGCCCCAAAGTGACCCGGCGTACCCGCGCCGAAGGTGGCGAAATGGAGTGGGTCGCTCTTACCCTTGTTGGCCTGAATCATTTCCCCAAGAGTGCGATACGGCGAGTTAATTGGCACCACCAGCACGAAGTCTGCGAAAGCCAATTCGGCAACGCCAGCCAGATCCTTTGCCGCGTCATAGGGCAGCTTGCTGAATGCTGCTGGGGCGATGCTCACCGAACCGGCCTCTGCGAGCAACAAGTTGTAGCCATCGGCTGCAGATCGAGCAACAGCTTGGGTGGCGATCTGGGCACCAGCTCCTGGCTTGTTATCGATGACGACGGGTTGCTTGATCTGTTCAGACACGCGCTGGCTCACCAGACGTGCAAGGACATCGGGCCCTGTGCCTGGAGGAAAGCCGACGGTCAGCCGAATCGGCCTGTCGGGAAACGACTGGGCTGAAACTGGGAAGGGAACGACCGCAAGGGCTGCGATGCCAGCAAAGATAAAGTGGGTCAGCTGACTTTGAAGGGACAGAGATGGTTGCATGGTTGTCTCCAATTGGTTTTTAAACATGTGATTGCGAAGTGCGATCAAGCGCGGGTCGATTCCACTCGTACTTTGTCTGGCGATCCTTCGAGGCCGCCAAGCAGTGCTCGCTGGTCCCCAGGAATCACCATGCGGAATTTGCTCTCCACCGAGGTGTAGTCGAAATAGCCCATGCGGGCGATGGGACGGATCTTGAGGATGTCCACCATGCCGTCCGCGTCCAGAACTTCATCGGCAATGTGCACAGCAACAACCTTGCCAAAGACGACGTCAGCACTGCCCATGGCGCCGTTACCGGGAAACCGCAGCGTGTTGAGATAGGTGCACTCGAATTGGATGGGAGATCCCATCACACGCATCGGCTTGACCAAGCGAGAGGGCAGCTTCTCCAAGCCGGCTCGCTCGAATTCATCGACGTCGTGGGGCAATTCCTGCGCGCTGATGTTGACAGCCTCCCGCAAGTCCCAGGTCGCCATGTTCCAGACAAACTCACCGGTATCTTCCGCATTGCGCACGCTGTCCTTGCGAACCCCCTTGCTGTCCTGGTTCGCTGCGAACATGACGATCGGCGGATCGAAGGTGACGTTCTGAAATTGGCTGTAAGGCGCGAGGTTGTGGTTGCCCTCACGGTCCACGGTGGAAATCCAGCCAATAGGGCGTGGAACGACACACGATTTGAATGGGTCGTACTTGAGGCCGTGTGGGGTTCGGCCAGGTTCGTAATACATCTTGTCTCCTTGATTTTTGTAGGGAAGCCGAAAACGCTTCGTGCGTCACTTCATCGGCGGGTATCACCTGCCGCGTCAAGCGGCAGGCGTGGACTCAACGTCCGAGAAACTCGATCACCATGCGGTTGAACTTTTCCGCATGCTCCCACTGTGCCCAGTGGCCGCAACGGCTGAAGACATGCAGTTCCGCGTCCTGCAGACCCGCCACCAGACGCAGGCAGGTGTCCAGGGGCACGAAACGGTCATCGCGCCCCCAGATCACTAGAGCCGGGTTGGGAATCTCACCCAATCGATGACCCACATCGGGGAATTGCTTGGGATTGGCCGCCGTGCTCTTGACGAAGTTTTCCAAATGGTCGCGGCGCGAGAGCATGTTGTCCAGGCGTGCCTTGAATAGGTCCTCGGTCAGGCTGCTGGTGTCGTACACGAAGACGCTCATCATTCGCTTGAGGTTTTCGATAGTCGGCTCGCGATACAGCGAGCCAATCAGCTTGATCCCCTCGGTAGGCATCGGCACGAAGGAACTTACGCCGCCCGTGCCCCCCCCCATGAGGACCAGCTTGCCTGCGCGCTCAGGATAGGCCAACGTGAACGCCACCACACTGTGCGCACCCATCGAGTTCCCAACGAGGTGCGCGCGCTGGATTCCCAGTACGTCCATCAAGCCCTTCAGGGTGCGCGCATTGAGCTCGGAGCGGGAACCGGTGCTCACGACCGGGTCGCTTTTGCTCCAACCCAGGCAGTCCATCAGAATCACCCGGTAGCCGGCTGCCACCAGCGGCTCGATGTTGCGATGGAAGTTGGCCCATCCGCTGGCGCCAGGACCGGAGCCGTGAAGCATAACGACGGTTTCGTCGCCGCTGCCGCAGTCGTTGTAGTGGATCTGGACGTCCAGGGCGCCTTCACGCACGCGCGCCATGCGGCTGGTGGAGGCTTCGTTCAGGGGTGTTGCAGTCATGTGGTTGTCTCTTGAAATTTGATGGGGTTGGTCGCCTGAAATCAGGCCGCTTCGCTGGCCACCGACTCGGTGTGCTGTTGTTCGTGCTCGCGTTTTTTCAGCAAGTCCAGCGCGACGTCGACGATCATGTCTTCCTGGCCACCCACCATACGGCGCTTACCCAGCTCGACGAGGATGTCCACAGCCTTCAGGCCGTACTTCTTTGCCGCGACCTCGGAGTGCCGCAGGAAGCTCGAATACACCCCGGCATAACCCAACGCCAGGGTTTCGCGGTCGACTCGCACCGGCCGATCCTGCAGTGGGCGCACGATGTCGTCAGCCGCATCCATCAGCTTGTACAAATCGGTCCCGTGATTCCAGCCCAAGCGCTCGGTTGCGGCGATGAAAACCTCCAACGGCGCGTTACCAGCACCCGCACCCATCCCGGCCAAGCTGGCGTCCACCCGGTCACAGCCTTCTTCCACCGCAACGATGGAATTGGCCACACCCAGGCTCAGGTTGTGATGGGCATGCATGCCAGTTTGAGTTTCAGGCTTTAGTACGTCCTTGAAGGCGCGGAAACGCTCGCGCACATCGTTCATGCCCAGCGCACCGCCGGAGTCCACAACGTAGCAGCAGGTGGCGCCGTAGCTCTCCATCAGCTTGGCCTGTTGTGCCAGCGCCTGGGGCGAAGTCATGTGGCTCATCATCAAGAAGCCCACGGCCTCCATGCCCAAGTGGCGCGTGTACTCAATGTGTTGTTTAGAGATGTCGGCCTCTGTGCAATGCGTGGCCACACGCACCACGCGAGCGCCGGCATCGTAGGCCGCTTTGAGGTCATGCACAGTGCCGATGCCAGGCAGCAGCAGGGTTGCGATCTTGGCGTGCTTGACAACGCTGGCCACCGCCTCAATCCATTCGACGTCGGTATGTGCGCCAAATCCGTAATTGAAGCTGCCGCCTTGCAGGCCGTCACCATGGGCCACCTCGATGGAGTCCACCTGGGCCTCATCCAGGGCCTTGGCAATCTGCCGAGCATGTTCGACGCTGTACTGATGGCGAATCGCGTGGCTGCCATCGCGCAGCGTCACGTCCGAGATGTAAATTTTCTTACCGTTCATGGGGAACTCCTTCAGGCGGCCACGGCCGTTGCGAGCATCCGCGTCGCCATGGCTTCGGCCGTGCGCAGCGCAGCGCTGGTCATGATGTCGAGGTTGCCAGCGTAGGCCGGCAGGTAGTGCGCAGCGCCTTCCACCTCCAGAAAGATTGAGGTCTTCAGACCATGCACTCGGTCACCGACGCCGGGGATGCGGATCGGGCTGCTCGCAGCGATGCGGTCGAATTGCACCTTCTGTTTGAGGCGGTAGCCCGGAACGTAGGACTGAACCTGGGCCGCCATGCGCTCAACGGATTCGGCGATCGCGTCCTCGTCGGCCAGCTCGCTGAGTGTGTAGACGGTGTCGCGCATCATCAGGGGGGGCTCAGCTGGATTGAGCACGATGATGGCCTTGCCCTTCACGGCGCCGCCGACGGTTTCGATAGCCCGAGAGGTGGTCTCGGTGAACTCGTCGATGTTCGCGCGGGTGCCCGGACCGGCACTCTTACTGGAGATGCTGGCGACGATCTCACCATAGTGCACCTTGGCCACACGGGAGACGGCCGCCACCATGGGAATAGTGGCCTGGCCACCGCAGGTGACCATGTTCACGTTGGGCGCGTCCAGATGTGCATCGCCATTGACGACGGGGATGCAGTACGGACCGATGGCCGCTGGCGTGAGGTCCACCAGGCGCACGTTGGGCTTGAGCGCACGCAGGAAGTTGTCGTTACGCACATGGGCGCTGGCCGAGGTGGCGTCGAACACGATGTCGATGTCAGCGAACACCGGCAGGCGGGTCAAGCCTTCCACGCCGTCGGACGTGGTAGCCACACCCATGCGGGCGGCGCGGGCCAGGCCGTCGGAGCCTGCGTCGATGCCGACCATAGCGCCCATCTCGATGTTCTTGCCATGGCGCAGGATCTTGATCATCAAGTCTGTGCCGATGTTACCGCTGCCGACGATGGCAGCCTTGAGTTTGCGAGTCATTTCAGATCCTTTTCGACTCAGGCCGACGCGAAGCGGGCGCGCACCGTGCCCACACCGTCGATGCGGGCCTCGAAGCGGTCACCCGGATTGACGGCCACCATTGGGCCCAGGGCGCCAGTTAGCACCAGGTCACCTGCACGCAGCGGCTGGCCCAGCGAGGCCAACTTGCGGGCCAACCAAACTGCGGCGTTGAGCGGGTGACCCAGGCAAGCGGCACCATTGCCCGTGGAGACGGTCTCTTCACCGCGGGTCATGGCCATGGCGCTGAGCTTGAGGTCCAGGCCATCAAGCTTGGTGGGAACGGCACCCAGAACCACAAGGCCGCTTGAGGCGTTGTCGGCCACGGTGTCGGTGTAGCGGATGTTCCAGCCTGCGATGCGGCTGCCCACGACCTCGATGGCCGGCAACACATACTCAGTGGCGCCAATCAGATCGACCAGTGTGGTGTCGGCGGCGAGCAGGTCGCGTCCAATCACAAGGGCCACCTCGGCTTCCACCTTGGGCTGTAGGGTGCGAGCCAGAGGAATCTCCTCGTCGTCACCGTAGATCATGTCCGCGTACAGCGTGCCGAAATCAGGCTGGTCGACGCCCAGCTGCTTTTGCACTGCTGGGGAGGTCAGACCGATCTTGCGGCCAACGATGCGACGGCCTTGGGCCACGGCGTGGCGGACGTTGGCCATCTGGATGGAGTAAGCAGTCTCGCCCGTTGGGTCGGCGCCGATTTCATCGCGCAGCGGGCCGATCGGTTCGCGGTTTGTCTCAGCCTCGCGCAAGCGCGCAGCCCAGGTTTCGATCAATTGACTCATTGGAGTTCCTTCAGTTGGTCTGCTGCAGCATCAAGATGCCGAAGCCAGCGATGTATTCGGGGATGGCCTGGTAATGGCGCAGGGTGCAGTTGGGGGCGGCCGTACCTCTCAACGCGCTGCGCGCCACCAGCCAGCTTTTGGACTCATGGGCCGAGCGTCCGCCCTCTTCAGAAATGGATGCCTCGGACATGGCGCACAGGCGCGTTAGCGCCAAGTCGTCTCCTGCCATTGCATCCATCCAGTGATGGTCCCAGGCGGGATTGAGCGCCTTCATCGTGCTGCTGCCTGAAGCCAGTGCCAAGCCGGCGGCCATGACCCGCTGGGTCTTGGCGTCGCGGTCGGCCTGGCTCGGCTCCTGGCGAACGGTGATGCGCTCGCGCACGGCGGGATCGGGATCGGCCAGCGTGGGGACCGGCGGCTCGTGGGACAAGCCCCCCGAGCCAATCAGGAGTGTGCGACGTGGCTCGTCGCTCAGGAACCGGCCGATCGCCTCGCCCAGAGCACGGCAACGGCGAAGGCGGGGGATGCCTGGCTGTGCCACCGCGTTGAGGAAGACAGGCACCACGGGTGGAGTTTCTAGATCACCCCACAGCATTTGCAAGGGTTGAGCGAAGCCGTGGTCTACACGCATGCGGCGTGAGATGGCAATGTCGAAATCCTCGTCCATCAGCCGTTCGGCCATGGCCACTGCGACGGCCTCGTCCACGTTCAGGTCTCCAGCTGGCGTCAGATAGTCGCCCACCGCGCGGGCCTGGGCACCAATGCAAAACGGTGGCATCAGCTCATTAAAGAATCCGTTGTAGTGGTCCGGCGCAACCAGAACCACAAGCTCGGGTTCAAAAGCCAGAACTTGCTCGCGTGCCTTGGCGATGGCGCCTTGAAGTTCGCGGTTGACCGCATCACTGATAGGGTTGAGCCCCATCAGCGGCGTGTGGGACATGCCCAGGAACGCGCGGGCGCCGCTCACGCGACCTCCAGCGGCTTGGCCAGCACCGTGCCAAGGGCTTGTGTCAGGTGGCGGATAGCTTGGTCGGCGTCGGCAACACCTTTCATGCTGCGCCAGGCCACGACACCGTCGGGTCGCACCAGCAGTGCACCCGCTTCATCAATTTCGCGCACGGCATGCCATTCGCAATAGACATCCTGGGAACCCGGCTTGCCGACCACCAGCACATCGAGGAACGGCAAGTTCAGCGCCTTGACCGCTTGGGCCCAGGCTTCGCCGGCGATGCCCGTGACCACCGTGGTGCGACCTTTGCCGACCAGATCTAGCATGGAGACCTTGCGGCCCTGGTGGCTGATCAGCCAAGCGTGCGGCACCTTGGCGCCCGGGCGAGTCGTCGCCTGCAGGTACAGCTGCGGGTCCCGCTTCCACACTTCCTCGCTCGCCTCGGGATCAGGGATGACGGCGTCGGAAACGCATCGCTGGTTCAACTCGACGCCCTGGGCATTGAACTCGTAGTTCTTCAGGTCCAGTGCTTTGGCCAGTGCGTCGCGTCGTGCCACGCCCTCGGCGCCCGGTTCGGCCAGCTTGGCCAGGCCGGCGGCGACGGGGTCGGCAGCCAGCTTGTCGCGGAAGCACTCGTTAAGCGGACCATAGTCCACACGGGACTGGTTGGCGCGCTTGACGATCTGTGCGCCCACCGGGGCGCGCTCCAGCGAGTACGATTCCAGCAAGTGCGCGCCAGCATGGCCTTTGACCACGTAGGCCAGCTTCCACGCCAGGTTGAAGGCATCCTGCATGCAGGTGTTGGAGCCCAGGCCGCTTGATGGAGGGTGGCGGTGGACCGCGTCGCCCCCGCAGAAAACCCGCCCCTTGGAGTACACGGGGGCATGGGCCTGGTTGACGTACCACACCGAAGTGTTTTCCACCTCGATCTCCAGATCAGGGTCGCCGACCAGCAGGCGCACCTTGTGCAGCACTTCCTCTGGTGAGAAGTCAGGCTCCCCTTTGCTCATGTCAAAACCCCAGCCGGCAATCCAGCGATTCCAAGGGTCGATGGCACGCAGCAGGCCCATGCCGATTTCGCCGAAGGCGGCATTGGAGGTGACGACCCAGTACAGGATACTTGGGCGGTGTGCCACGTAGCGGGTCAGGTCGGCCTTGAACAGCACATAGGCCGTGGCCGCGCGCGCCAACTGGCCCTCGACTTTCAGGCCGGCATCGTCGAGCACCTTGGAGCGGGCACCATCAGCGCCGACAAGGTACTTGGCACGCACCTGACGCTCACGGCCCGTTTGAACATCACGCAGCGTCACGGTCACGCCGTCGGCATCCTGCTCGTGGCCCAAGTACTCGGTGTTAAAGGCCAGCACCGCCCCTTGAGCTGCCGCGTGCTTGACCAGGATCGGCTCCATCTTGTTCTGGGGAATGTCCAGCATCGGGCAGGGACTGCCTTGCATGTAGTCGCCGATTCGCTTGTCGCCTGTGCCCCAGGTGCGAAGGCGAGCAATCTCGGGCCCAGACAGACTGGTGGTGAACAGGGTGTCTCCCATCCATTCCCAAGGCGTTGCTTCGCGGCGGGTGTCTTCCTCTACCCCCAGGTCTCGCAGCACTTCGACTGCACGCTGGTTGGTAATGTGGGCGCGTGGCGTATTGGCCGTCCAGTTGTAACGGTTCAACATCAGCACTTTCACGCCCATGCGTACCAGGGCCAGTGCAGTGGTGGCACCCATCGGGCCTGCACCCACGACGATGACGTCTGTTTCTTCAATAGCGGTCATGAGGGGACTCAGTCGTTTTACTTGACAGTCGCTTGGATCACAGCGCCGTAGGCGTCAATGTCACGGCGCAGGCGTGCGGAGAGCTCGGAGGATTCCGCCGGGTAGGGGTCGCCGGACGCAGACATCTTTTCGCGCATGGCCGGAAGGCGTAGCGCAGCGTTGATTTCGCGCGACAGGCGGTCTACCACCGGCTGTGGCGTGCCAGCAGGCGCTACGAAGAACAGGTAGTTGGAGATGGCCAGGCCGGGGTAGCCGGATTCGCCCAAGGTTGGAACCTCGGGCAGCAGGGGGTGGCGCTGGGTGCCAAGCGTCGCCAGGGCCATGAGCTTGCCCGCACGGATTTGCTGCTGCGCGTAATGGACAGGCATCACCATCGTGTCGATCTGGCCTGCCAGCAGGTCGGTCGCTGCCGGGGCCAGCCCCTTGTAAGGAACGTCGACGAAGGCACCTCGGGTCAGGTTGTTCAACTGGTGCATGTGAATGAACCAGGGGCTGCCCGAGCCCATTGAGCCAAAGTTAATGCCTTTGCTGGTGTTGGACAGAGCCACCAGTTCCTTGACGTTGCGGGCGGCTACCTTGGGATGCACCACCAGGACTAGGGGCACTTGGATCATGCCGGCGACGGGCACAAAGTCGCGCACAGCGTCATAGGGTACACGAGCACCCAAGATGTCGGAGGACTTGGGCAGCTTAGCCATAGCGTGGTTGATGGCGTGCGAATCGGACACCACACCCAGCGTGTAGCCGTCGGCGGGTGCGCGGAACACGGCCTCAGTCCCGATGATGGAGGAGGCGCCTGGACGGTTGTCCACGATGATCGACTGCTTGATGTTGGTGGACACTGCTTCAGCGACAGCGCGAGCAGCAGAGTCGGCGTTACCGCCGACCGGGTACGGCACGATGATCTTCAGGGGACCGCGGGCAGGCCATTCCTGGGCTATGGCAGATTGGCCCAGTGCCAAGGCCAAGGCAGCCACGGCACACAGTTTTCGTCGATTAATGGACATCATGTCTCCAGTGAAAGTTCGTTGAGTTCGTTCCCGCAGGAATTACCTGCAGTGATTCGCAGTGTTCCCGGGGCGGAGAATTCCGTATAGTGTGTGCACACAGTGCACCATGAGGATTTCAATGCTGACCGAAGAAGCCTCCACCTACCGGGAAGTACGCGGGCTAACCCGCGGCTTGGCCGTCCTGCGGGCCTTGAACATGCAGCCCGGGGGGATTGGCAATGTCGCGGATTTGGCGCGAGCCACGGGCATCCACCGCACGACGGTCAAGCGCCTGCTGGAAACACTGCGCACGGAGGGCCTGGTCGAGCAGAGAGACGAAGGCACGTCATACTGTCTTGGCTTCGAGGTACGGCGTCTTTCGGAGGGCTATGTAGCGGCAGACTGGATCGACCAGGTGGCAGCACCTGCCATGCGCGAACACCTACGTGCCTTGTCCTGGCCCAGTGACTTGGCGACCCCTGATGGCGGCTTCATGATCGTGCGGGAGTCGACGCACCGCGCCAGTTTGCTGTCCCAGCATCGGGCCACCATCGGGATTCGTATTCCGATGCTGGTGTCCTCGCTGGGACGTGCTTGGTTAAGTTGGTGCGCCGAAGAGGAGCGCGAAGCGACGCTCTCTTTGTTGCGTGAGCGCTCCGATGCGATCGGCGAGATGGCTCGCAACACGGACTATGTACGCAAGGCCATTCGAGAGACTCGAAAGCGCGGCTATTCAATGAACCGGGGTGAGTGGACCGCCGAACCCGGGGTGGTGTCGATTGGCTTTCCGATTCTTGTGGGTCACCACGCCATTGGTGCCATAAACCTGGTGCTCCAGCGAACGCTCGTGAGTGAGCGGGAGATTGCTGTGAGATACGCCCCACTTCTGCGAACCCTGGCGCAAGAGATCTCATTGGGCGTGGCAAGGTCGAAACGAGAATAACCACACCTTTGACTCGGGTTAAGGGTTAACCCGATTATTCGCCACCCGCAAAAAGCAGGCGGTTGCGGATTGAGATCAGTAGACCGCTTTTGGCCGAAAAGGGCACCTCTAAGTTGAATGAGCGCAGCGCCACGAGCGCCAGCTTACCGCCCCACCCACGCCGCAAACTCCAACGGCCGAATCCCAAACCGCACCGCATTGCCCGCATGTAGCGCCGCAAACTCGGCCAGTACCAGCGCGGTGAAATGCGCGTGCTCGTCCGGCGGCACCGATTCGGGCATCTTGCTTTTCACCGCCTGCTCGGTGGCGGCTTCGCCTTGGCGCACGATGGCGGCGACCACTTCGGCCAGCGCTTGCCGGTGGCGCAGCCGAA
>JACCED010929794.1_pt1 | contig 11357 bp, 9 predicted proteins | sample 7455021 | NCBI WGS metagenome assembly JACCED01 (sample SAMN15323456, study PRJNA562643) | freshwater metagenome | isolation source: river surface water | place: USA:Blue River Watershed | collected 2017-08-19
CTTTGGCCCGGTGATTACCTTTGGCAGCGGCGGCAATGAATCCGATCTCTACCCAGATCGCGGCATGGCGCTGCCGCCCCTGAATCAGGTGCTGGCCGAAAGCCTGGTCAAATCGACCCGGGCCTACAACCTGCTGAAGGCGCATGGCCCGGTGCCGGCCGCCAACATCGAGGCGATCTACGATCTGCTCCTTCACGTCTCCGACCTGGTCAGCGAGATTCCGCAGATTATCGAGCTCGATATCAACCCGTTGATCGTTGATGAAGAAGGCGTCATCGCCGCTGATGCCCGGATCGTCATCGACTATGCACCCACCACGGTGGACCGCTACGCCCATATGGCGATTCACCCTTACCCCAACCATCTGGTTGAGGAGTGGCTGTTGCCCGACGGCTCATCGATCACCATCCGCCCTGTGCGACCTGAAGATGCCGAGATGGAACGGGAGTTTTTCAACAACCTATCCGACGAAAGCCGTTACTTCCGCTTCATGGATACCATCCGTGAACTGTCCAAGCCACAGCTGGTCCGCTTTACGCAGATCGACTACGACCGCGACATGGCCTTTGTTGCGGTACAGATTAACGACGAGGAAAAACCCGAGCAGATCGGCGTCTCCCGCTATGTGGCCAACCCCGATGGCGAGACCGTGGAGTTTGCCCTCACTGTGGCTGATAGCTGGCAGAAGCGTGGGCTGGGTCGCAAGCTGATGCAGGTGCTGATTGATTGCGCCCGCAGCAAGGGCTTCTCGGCGGTGGTCGGCGAAGTATTGTCGGATAACACCAAGATGCTCAATCTGATGAGCTCACTGGGCTTCAAGATTCTGGCTAACCCGGAAGACACGTCGATCAAGCGGGTTGTCAAACCCCTCACCCACTAATTCTGACGTTGTCTTTAGTAGGCCTGACGGCGACCAGTTGTCGGGCCCACGGGCAGCGTTGCCGGGATCTGGGGTTTAAACGATGGGGTCTGGGGTTCACGCGTAAATACGACGTTGATCGCGAACTCGTTTTCTTCATTTAGCGCCTGACGATTGACGGTCAGATACTCCCTGAACGGGATGCCCACCGGCTCGATTAGATAAAAATCTCGTTTGCCACCCATCTCTTTGCTCTTGTAGGTGTAGTCCGAAGCGCGAAAAGCCACCATTTGATAAGCCCCGCGCTGGATCTGCCGCGTACTGGTGACGTTGTCGTTGGTCCGCTCGACCAGGTTGAGCTGGACGGAGCGCAACTGGCGGATCGCATCGCCGGCCAACCACGTCTGGTAGCAACGTAGCGTTTCGTATTGCGGGTCGGTCTTGAAGCAGACCAGGCCCTCGCCATTGACGAGCTCAGTCCCGCGGGAAGTCTGGTTGCGGAACGGCGACGGGGCAAGCCCCAGCGGAACGGCCACCGGCGCTGCCAGCAAGGCCAGCATCGATTTACCGATGTCAGACCACTTCGACCGCTCGAAGTCGACCCGTTGCCCCTGCACGTTGAGGAAGGACTCCAGATCCGAATACCACTTCTCGCTCGGCGACACATCGGAGACCTGTAAAACGATCTGGGCGTTACCCTTGCTATCGGTACTTACATGCAACCGATCCATACGCGCACTGAACATGGCCGGGCGCTGTATCAGCGCCGCCAGCGTCTGCCGGGCTTCATCCTGCTTCTCGACAAAACGACCTACCTCGCCCAGGTTCAATGTGCGGGCATTGGGCCCCAGCGCGATGTTCTTTTTATCGAGGTACACCTCGGCACTGATCTTCACCCGACAGGGAGACTCGCCCTTGCTCTCCAGTACCGTGTACTGACGCACCACACCGCCGCTGTATTCATTCACGCTCTCGGTGTAGTACTTGTCCGAGACCAGCGACTTCTGGCTGTTTACAAAGGAACCCACCACCTTGTCGCTGGCCACCAGCTTGGCCTGCCCTAATGCCTCTTGACAGGTCGCACCGGTACCCTCGGCAATCACCGTCTGTTGATCACCCACTTTGGGCGACGACGCGCAGGCAGTCAGCGTTGCCGCAGCAACAACCAGCAGCAGGTGCTGCACTCCCCTAGGCCACATGGGCAGCTGAAACGTGTGCGCTACGATACCGTGGGTCAGAACCCGCCCATCGCCTTACGCGCCTGCTCGGCACCCTTGATGCTCTGCTGGGTCACAACGATAGTGACTGACACGTGGTGCTGCTCTTTCGAGACCTTGCGTTCGGTGACTTGCACACCCTTCAGGATGGCCTGCGAGTTATCGTCGATCCGCTCGCGCACCGTCTGGGCAATGGTATTGGCCTTCTGACGGCTCTCTTTGGTGGCCTGGCTGTTGCTGGCCGAGTCTTCATCATCGCCGGAGGTGTTGGTCTCATTGGCGCTATCGACCTGAGCAATGTTCTTCAGGTACGACTTGGAGATCGTCTGCACCGACTTGGTCGACTTCACATCATTCGACAGGAACTCGGTCAGGTTACGCTTGGCGCGCATAGTGGCTGTCTTGAAGGCAATCTCCACACCTTCCGGCGCATTGTTCACCAGTGGCGCAGTCGCTGACGAGGTAATGGAGAGCCAGTTGCCCTTGTCATCAAAGGTCAGGGTCAGCGGACCATTCTGTTCTAGAAACTCCACATCGGCCGTTCGACCCGGCGTGGCGTCAACCGGGTTTTTGGGGGTGCTGCTACAGGCCGTCAGACCCAGAAGAATGGCAGATGCGATAAGGAACGATTTTTTCATGAAAGCCTCGCTGAACAATTCGGAATTAATTAGTCGGTAAAACGTACTGCTGAACAACGACATCCTGACGCCGGTAGAGCGCCTGCACTTTCTTGCGCATTTCCGGGTCTGAAATCTGGTTACCGAGCCGGTCATTACGGCTCAGTTTTTCGACTTTGGCGCCGCGCGGCAATGTCGATGTTTGCTGCCCCGTCTTTGGGGCTGCATCCTCTTTGTCATCAACAACCGGTTGATCCCCCTTGGCGCCCGCCGGTTTAGTCTCCGCGGTATCGGGTAACGGGGTCGTGGTGCCTTCGGCCTGGACAGGCTGGTCGCCCACAGCAGGCTTGGTTGTCGTGGCTGGCGCCCGCTTCAGCTTGCGGCTGGCGGGGGTATCGGTCTTCCAGCTGTTGAGGCGATCAAAATCTTTGTCGAACTTCGAGAACTCCCGGTCAAAGCTAGAATCCTGGGCAAGCGCCGGACTGATCAGACCCAGACTGACCCCCAGAGACGCCAACAGCGTGAGGATTTTTTTCATCATGCGCCTTATAACGAAGCAGACTTTATAAAGTTAACGCGTTTTAGCTGACTGTGCCAAAAAATTTGCACAAAAAAAGCGCCCGGGGCAGTCTGGCACCGGGCGCACTTGGAGCTGCCGTGTCTGAAACACGGCAAATTTCAACGAATTAATCGAAAAGCACGTCGTACGGGTAGCTCTTCTGCTTCACCTTGGCCTGGGCAAAGGTCTCGACCTGGGCTTCACACTGTGGCTTATCCCACCAGATGGCCCGGCCCTGTTGCTGGTCGGCGCGCCATTGCGGGTTTTTTTTCATCTCTTCGTTGATGAACTTGGTGTGTTCCGACACGTAATCTGCTTCAACACGGGCCATGGCAGGCGCTCCAGTAAGGGGAATTGGGCTTCATTATAAATCAGAGGCTCGCAGGTGCCTACTCGGCCGAAATCCGGGGAGACGCCCCAGGGACCGCAGCCTCTTCCGGCTCGATCACCGGCATGACCTCGTTGGGCAAGCCCAGGGCCTGACGGTGCTGCTGCCAGAGGCTGAGCATGTTGCAGAACAGCGCGCCCTGCTCCAGAGCATCATCCAGCGCCACATGGGTGTGGGGCAGATCGTCGAACCAGTCCTTGGGAAGCTTTGGCTTGATACAGCTGCGGTACGGCAAGCCCGAGAGCGCCATCGCAAAGGTCTTCATATCCAGCGCCGACCAGGAAAACGGGGACTCCCCCGTAAAGCGCATCATGTACCAGAACACGAAGGTGAAATCGAAGCCGGCCGGGTACGCCACAAAGACGGCCTTGCCCGGCAGCTTCTTAACCCATTTGACATAGGCCTTCATGGCCTCTTTGGGGTCCTGCAGATCCGTCCGGCAAGCCGCCCAGGCCTCGGGCTCGGTCTTCCACCACTTCATGGTCAGCGGGTGCCCCTTGGCATCGGGCAGCAGCTCGAGATTAGCGCTAAAGGTGCTGATCAGCTGCTTATCAGGCGTATACGCTGCCGACGCAAAAGACAGCATGGAATGCGGCCCCGGGATGGGGCCATCAGCTTCGACGTCGGTACTTACGTAGATTTCAGTTGCCATGCGTCATTTTACCCATGAAAAAGGCGACCTCTCGGTCGCCTTCTCCTGAGTGGGTCTGTTTACTTCGTGAAGACCATCTTGCCCTTCTTGCAGTCCACCTTGATAACGTCTTTGGGTCCAAAGTCGCCTTCGAGGATATGCGTCGCAAGGGGGTTCTCGATTTCGGCCTGGATCGCCCGCTTGAGCGGTCGGGCACCAAATACCGGGTCGAAACCGGCTTCGGCAATCCGATCTAGCGCTGCATCCGAGACTTCCAGCGTCATGTCCATCGCGGCCAGACGCTTGTCCAGATACTTGAGCTGAATCCGGGCGATATCGCGGATGTTCTTCTCGTCCAGCGAATGGAAGACGATGACATCATCGATCCGGTTGATGAACTCCGGACGGAAGAAGGTCTTCACCTCAGCCATCACCGCCAGCTTGATGACGCCATAGTCGTCACCCGCCATCTGCTGGATCATCTGGCTACCCAGGTTGGAGGTCATGATGACCACGGTGTTGCGGAAGTCGACGGTACGACCCTGCCCATCGGTCAGGCGGCCGTCATCCAGCACCTGCAGCAGCACATTGAACACATCCGGATGTGCCTTTTCGACTTCGTCGAGCAGGATCACGCTGTACGGATTACGGCGTACGGCTTCGGTCAGGTAACCGCCTTCGTCGTAACCGACATAACCTGGAGGCGCGCCGATCAGACGGGCCACCGAGTGCTTCTCCATGAACTCGCTCATGTCGAGGCGAATCAGGTGGTCCTGTGAGTCGAACAGGAACTCGGCCAAGGCCTTGGTGAGCTCGGTTTTACCGACGCCCGTCGGGCCCAGGAACAGGAAGGAACCGTAAGGGCGGTTCGGATCCGACAGCCCGGCACGCGAGCGGCGGATGGTTTCCGACACCAGACGCACGGCTTCATTCTGGCCAATCACACGGTTGTGCAGATAGCTTTCCATCTGCAGTAGCTTGGCGCGCTCGCCCTCCATCATCTTGGCGACTGGGATACCCGTTGCCTGCGAAACCACTTCGGCGCTTTCCTCGGCACCGACTTCGGTACGCAGGAGCTTATGCTTCGCAGCTTCGGCATTCGCTTCGTCCCCCTTGCTTTCGGCCGCCTTCAGCTTGGCCTCCAGCTCCGGGAGCTTGCCGTACTGAAGCTCGGCCAGTTTGTCGAACTGACCCTTGCGTTGCAGCTCGGCCATTTGCAGGCGCAGCTTTTCGATCTCTTCGCGTACCTGCGACGAACCCTGCAGCGTCGATTTCTCGGCGCGCCAGATTTCATCCAGGTCGGCGTATTCCTTACCCAGCGTGTTGATCTCTTCTTCGATCAGCGCCAGGCGTTTCTGCGAGGCTTCGTCCTTTTCTTTCTTGACAGCTTCGCGCTCGATCTTAAGCTGAATCAGACGACGGTCGAGCTTGTCCATCTGCTCCGGCTTGGAATCGATTTCCATCTTGATCTTGGCGGCAGCTTCGTCGATCAGATCAATGGCCTTATCCGGCAGGAAGCGGTCGGTAATGTAACGGTGCGAGAGTTCGGCTGCGGCCACGATGGCCGGGTCGGTAATCTCGACACCGTGGTGCACTTCATAGCGCTCCTGCAGACCGCGCAGAATCGCGATCGTCGATTCGACGGAGGGTTCTTCCACCATCACCTTCTGGAAGCGACGCTCCAGAGCAGCGTCTTTCTCAACGTACTTGCGGTATTCATCGAGCGTAGTGGCGCCAATGCAGTGCAGTTCACCGCGGGCCAGTGCAGGCTTCAGCATATTGCCAGCGTCCATGGCGCCTTCGGCCTTGCCGGCACCCACCATGGTGTGAATTTCGTCGATGAAGAGAATGATCTTGCCTTCTTCAGCCGCAATATCCTTCAGCACGGCCTTGAGGCGTTCTTCGAACTCACCACGGTACTTGGCACCAGCCAGCAGCGCGGCCATATCCAGCGACAGCACCTTCTTGCCCTTCAGGGTTTCCGGTACTTCTTCGTTAATGATGCGCTGGGCCAGACCTTCCACAATGGCGGTCTTACCCACACCGGGTTCACCGATGAGGACCGGGTTGTTTTTACTGCGGCGTTGCAGGATCTGGATGGAGCGACGGATTTCGTCATCACGACCAATCACTGGATCCAACTTACCCAGACGGGCACGCTCGGTCAGGTCCAGGCAGTATTTCTTGAGCGCCTCACGCTGGCTTTCAGCATCGGATGAATCCACACCCTGTCCGCCACGCACGGCCTGAATGGCCAGCTCCAGTGACTTGCGGTTCAGGCCGTTGTCGCGGCACAGGCGGCCGGTTTCACCCTTGTCATCACACAGGGCCAGCAGAAAGAGTTCAGACGCAATGAACTGGTCACCGCGCTTGGCGGCCTCCTTGTCGCAGAGGTTGAGCAGGTTGCCAAGATCGCGTGATGCCTGCATCTCGCCAGCGGTGCCCTGCACCTGGGGCAGGCGCTTGACCAGCGCCTCGGTCTCGCGAGCCAGCGCCGTCACATTAACGCCGGCGCGCTCGAGCAACGAACGGATACCGCCATCCGACTCCTGAATCATGGCCAGCAGCAGATGCGCCGGCTCAATGAAGCCACAGTCGTTGGCGAGTGCAATGCTCTGGGCATCGGCCAGAGCCTGTTGGAACTTGGTAGTCAGTTTATCGAATCGCATAGATGTCCTTGGTGTTCTTATATTTGGCGACCAATCATCCGGACGCCATGATCTTTTGGCAATATGTAGCCTAAACGTCTTTTTTCAAGTCCCAGATTCCTCTGCCAGGCAAGTGTAGCCCAGCAAACCGCTTAAAACATCGTCCAATCGGCCTGAACACTATGCCCCCCGCCCAAAGCCCCCTGAGCAACCACCCCAAGTGCATCAGCGCACGCGCCGCAGCGGCGCTAGTTCAATCCGGCCAGACGCTGGCAACCTGCGGCTTTGTGGGTATCGGTTTCCCCGAGAATCTGGCCATCGCGCTAGAAGCCCACTACAACATCTGCAACGAACCCCGGGACCTGACCCTGGTCTTTGGTGCCGGCCAGGGCGATGGCGGTGAGCGGGGCCTGAACCATCTGGCGGCACCGGGGTTGCTCAAGCGGGTCGTGGGCGGCCACTGGGGCCTGATTCCCAAACTGGCCAAACGGGCAGTTAACAACGAGATCGAGGCCTATAACCTGCCCCAGGGCGTGCTGGTCCAGCTCTTTCGGGATATCGCCTCGGGCAAACCCTGCCTGACCACCCATGTTGGGTTACATACCTTTGTCGATCCCCGCCGTGATGGCGGCAAGATCAACGCCCGCTGTACGGAAGACTATGTGTCGGTCACCGAGGTCCATGGCAAGGAATACCTGCAGTACAAGACATTCCCGATCCATGTCGCTTTTCTGAGAGGCACCACCGCTGACACGCTGGGCAACATCTCGGTCGAGCACGAAGCATTAACGCTGGAGTCGATGGCGATTGCCATGGCCACCCGCAACTCCGGCGGCAAAGTCATCGTTCAGGTCGCGCGCCTGGTGGAACACGGTGAGATCAAGCCCAAGGATGTCCGCATCCCCGGCATTCTGGTCGATCACGTGGTGGTCGCCGAGCAACCCGAATACCACCAGCAGACCTTTCTTGAGCTGTACAACCCGGCCTTTGCCGGCGAGACGCGCGTCGAACTGGATGCCCTGCCGCCCATGGCGATGTCGGCGCGCAAGATCATCGCCCGGCGCGCCGCATTTGAATTAACCCCCGGCGCCATTGTGAACCTGGGGATTGGCATGCCCGAGGGCGTAGCCGCCATTGCAGCTGAAGAAGGCCTGAGCGATGCCATCACGCTCACCGCCGAACCCGGCGTCATAGGCGGCATTCCTCAAGGCGGGCTTAACTTTGGTGCGGCGGTCAATCAGGATGCCATTATTGATCAACCCTACCAGTTCGATTTCTACGATGGCGGCGGCATTGACATTGCCTTCCTTGGGCTCGCTCAGGCTGACCGTCAGGGTAACCTCAACGTCTCGCGCTTCGGCCCGCGGTTGGCCGGGTCCGGCGGTTTCATCGACATCAGTCAATCCTCGAAAAAAGTCGTCTTCGTGGGCACCTTCACCGCCGAGGGGCTGCAAATCGAGGTCATTGACGGCGCTCTGCAAATCACCCGAGAGGGTACGGTTCGTAAATTTGTTGGCGATGTCGAGCAGATCACCTTCAGCGGCCGCTACGCCATCAGCAAACAGCAGCCCGTGCTCTACATCACCGAGCGTTGTGTCTTCGAGCTGACGGCAGATGGCATGACCCTCACCGAAATTGCACCGGGCGTTGACCTGCAACGAGACATCCTCGCCCATATGGATTTTGCACCTGTGATCAGCCCGACACTCAAAGCCATGGACGCACGCATCTTCCACCCCGGCCCCATGAATCTCGCCACCCACTAACAGAACGCCCATGCCACTTAGCGCACATCTACGCACCGCCCTACTCGGCCTCACCCTCTTGGTAGCCGGCAGCACCCTCGCGCAAAGCAGCGAACCCGTTAACCGGCCGCTCGATGGCCCGGTGATACAACGCATCCGCGCCAGCCAAACACTCACCATTGCCTACGATCCGAACCAGGCACCCTTCTCGCTGATCGGCGACGATGGTCAACCCACCGGTTACACCATCGATCTCTGCCGGATCGTTGCGTCACAGCTGGTTACCCAGTTAGGACTTGGTGTTGTGGATCTACGCTGGATGAAAACCAACTCGCGTAGCCGCTTTAATGCCATCGAATCCGGCGAGGCGGATCTTGAATGTTCGGCCACCTCGAACACGCTGGAACGGCAGAAGCAGTTTGCCTTCAGCCTGACCACATTTATTCAGGGCGCCACCTTTGCGGTTCGCAGCGATGCCGATCTGCAAAAACTTGATGAACTCTCGAGCAAGAAGGTGGCCGTGGTCCGCAATACAACCACCAGCAGGAATCTCAAACAGGCCATTGCCAATGGCCAGCTGCAGGCAACCCTGGTCGAAACCAAAAACATGGAAGCCGCCGCAACGCTGCTGGCTAATCGCGAGGTCGAGGCCGTGGCCGGAGACCGGCTACTCATGTTCGATCAGCTGGTTCGCTCCAAACTGGGCACCCGCTTCCGGATGCTCCCGCAGGATTTTGCGCCGGAGTATTACGCCATCATGATGCAACGTAACGACCCGGATCTGCGCTGGGCGGTGAACGCCACCCTGTCGCGCACCTTCCGCACCCCGGTCATCGGTGAACTCTATCAACGCTGGTTCGGTTCGCTCAACCAGCCCGGCCCCCTGATGGAGGCGCTGTATTTCACCCAGGCCTTCCCGGAATAAACCGGCGGATTGGCCTGAAAAGCACTTAGAATACCGACATGACCGAGTCCCCGTCCACGCCCATCACCGACACCCCACCATTGGCCACGGCCGATGCGGTCTGGGCGGCATCAGGCAATACGGCGACGCTATCGCTGCGCGGACACTTCAACGCCCACACCCTCGGCGACATCTGGGCGACGGCCCGGGATTCTCAGAACACCTGGCTGGCTAGTGCATCAGGGTGCGCCTCACTCAGCATCGATATGGCCAAGGTCGATTATCTCGATGGCGCCGGCATCGCCTTCCTGATCGATCTGCAGCACGCGCAGACCGAGGCCGGCGGCAAAGTTCAGGTACTGAGTCTGGATCCACGTTATGAGCCTCTGATTGCGCAGTACCAGCCGATCGACAATCTGTTCCCCAAGGCGGATGGTAACCATCACGCCAGCACCAGTCTGATTGAACGGATCGGCCATGGTACGGCCGAGGTCATCGAAGATGCCCGCAATCAGGTGGTCTTTATCGGCAAGCTCGCATCCTCGCTGGGTTGGGCGTTTCGCAACCCGAAGCTGGTGCGCTGGAACGATTTCATCAACGTCGGCGTCGAGGCCGGTGTGGCCGCCCTGCCCATCGTGTCGCTGGTGGCGTTTCTGATCGGCGTCATCCTGGCCTTCCAGTCCGCCATCGGTCTCAAGCAATTCGGCGCCGAAACCTTTGTGGCCAACCTGGTCTCACTCTCCATCTTCCGTGAACTTGGTCCACTGATGACGGCCATCTTGCTGGCTGGTCGCTCCTCCGCCGCCTTCGCCGCCGAGATCGGCACGATGACCGTCAACAACGAGGTGGACGCGCTGGTCACCGGCGGCATCGACCCGATCCGCTTTCTGGTGCTGCCCCGCCTGCTGGCCGGGCTGCTGGTAGCCCCCATCCTCTCCCTCTTCTCCGACCTGATCGGCATCTTCTCGGCCTCGCTCACCATGCTGGCCTACCAGGTGCCCTTCGTCACTTTTTACGAAGCCGTGCTGAAAACCATTCACGTCAACGACATCATGTCAGGGCTCACCAAGTCCCTGCTCTTCGGCCTCATCGTGGCCGGGGTCGGTTGCCTGCGGGGTATGCAAACCGGTACTGGCGCAGCGGCCGTTGGCCTTTCGGCCACCCGGGCTGTGGTGACCAGCCTCATCCTCATCGTGATGGTAGATGGCCTTTTCGCCTACATCTCCTACAAGACAGGCTTCTGACCATGACTGAGATGGCAGCAACCGACAACATCATCGACGTCCGAAACCTGACGGTCGGATACGGCGACAACATCGTGCTGCAGGATCTCAACTTCTCGGTTAAGCGCGGCGAGGTGTTCGTCATTCTCGGTGGTTCGGGGTGCGGCAAGTCAAGTTTGCTCAAGAACATGATCGGCCTCTACGAACCCCCCGTAGGTGAAGTGCTGATCGAAGGTCACAACATCGTCACCGCCGAAGGTGCTGAGCGTCAGGCGATTCTGACCCGCTTTGGCGTGATGTATCAGCAAGGCGCGCTTTTCGGTTCGATGAATCTGCTTGAGAATGTCCGGCTCTTTCTTGAGGAATATACCCGCCTCAGCAACGACGAGATTTCGCTGATCGCCCGCTGTAAGCTCGACCTCGTTGGCCTGCTGCCCTTTGAATCCTTCATGCCCTCCGAAATCAGCGGCGGCATGCAGAAACGCGCGGCTATCGCCCGCGCCATGGCGTTGGACCCAGAGATCCTCTTTCTCGACGAGCCCTCGGCCGGCCTGGACCCGATCACC
>JACCED010674826.1_pt1 | contig 11355 bp, 12 predicted proteins | sample 7455021 | NCBI WGS metagenome assembly JACCED01 (sample SAMN15323456, study PRJNA562643) | freshwater metagenome | isolation source: river surface water | place: USA:Blue River Watershed | collected 2017-08-19
GAGCAGGTGGAGTTGCGGGTGGTGAAAAAGGATGGGAGCAGTGAGCCGTTTGATCGGCGAAGGTGTTGGGGGGGATGTTGAAGGCGTGCGAGAAGCGGCCGGTTTCGGCGGAGGTGCTGGAGTTGGCGGTGGAGGAGATTTATCAGGAGTTGGCGAACCATTTTGATCGTGACGTGCCGACGCAGGTGGTGGGGGCGAAGGTGATGGAGCACCTACATGCGTTGGATGGGGTTGCCTATGTCCGGTATGCGAGTGTGTATCGTCGGTTTCAGGATATCGGGGAGTTCATTGAGGAGATTCAGTCGTTTGGGCGGCGTGCGAAGCGGAGCACGCAACAACCGGAGCTTTTTCGTTAGTCCATGAGAATTTCAGCGACCACTCCGGTGCCTGCGGTGATTCGGGTTTGCGAGACGGGGACGGTGATCTTGGATCACGATTGGTTGGCTGAGGCGTTGCGGCGAGCGGCGGGTTGTGCGGGGTTGGAGGAGGAGTGGTGGCCGGCGGAGCATATTGCGCGGAGTGTGACGACCTTTTTGGAGGCGCGCGGGAGCGAGGCTCCGTTGGGGATGGAGCGTTTTTGTGCGACGGTGCGCACGGTGTTGGAGGGGTTGGGATACGGTCAGGTAGCGGACCAGTTTTTGAGGGATGGGTTGGAGTTGCGGGTGTCGTTGTTGGATTTTTTGCCGGCGACGGAGGCGTGCTTCGAGATGTACTTTTTTTCGGTGAGTGCGGAGCGGTTGCGCAAGGTGTTGGCGAATGGGGTGGTGAAGCGGTTGGTGTTGGAGGATTTGCGCGAGTGTGTGAAAGGGATGACGGGGCATCGGCATTGGGGGCCGCGGTGTGGGGTGTTGATGGCAGAGGTGGTTGAACACCTTCGTGCGGTGGTCAGCGCCACGACTTCGGATGTTGCGTTCGCGATTCTTTGAACCCTGAATAAAAGGAAGATATGACGATTTTTGAGCGGATCATCGCGCGGGAAATCCCGGCACAAATCGTGGCGGAATCGGAGCGTTGGATTGCGTTTCACGACATCAGTCCGCAGGCGCCGGTGCATGTCCTTGTGGTTCCGAAGCGGGTGATCCCTCGGGTGGGTGAGGCGACGGTTTCGGACGAGGCGGTGCTGGGTTCGTTGTTGTTGGCGGCGGGTGAGGTTGCGCGGTTGACGGGCATTGAGGGGACGGGTTTTCGGGTGGTGATCAACCATGGGCGGGATGGTGGCGAGACGGTGCCGCATTTGCACGTGCACGTGCTTGGGGGCAGGGCGTTGGCTTGGCCGCCGGGCTAGGCGGGCGGGTGTGCGTTTGTTTCTGAGAACTGAAAAACCTGAAGAAAAACCTGAAAGCCATATGACATTGAATCGAATCAAGTTGTCTGACGAACCGGTGATGCATCCTGAGCGGCCCGAGGTTTTGGGGGGCGGGGCGGCGGAGATCCGATCGGGGGGTGTGGTCGCCTCGGAGGGTGTGTCGTTTGATGTGGATGAGGCGGAGTTGGTGGTGGAGGTGGATGGGGCGGGCGTGCGAGTGATTCTCGTTTGCGAGGACGGTGCGGCGGCGTTGCAGTGGTTGAATGCGAGTCCGGATTTGGCGTTGAGCGTGGTGGATGAAGCTGGTGGGGCGGCTGCGGCGGAGTTTGTGGTGCGGATTGCCGGCGATATTCCGGGGTGGCGGATTTTGCGGTGTGAGCCTGGGGTGACTTATCGGGCGATCCTGGAGCAGCGCGTTTCCGGACTGGCGTTGCCTCTGTTGGCGTCGGGTGCCTTCTCGATGGGTGTTTCCTCGGCTCGCGGAGAGGATTCGTCGAAGCCGGCTCTGTTTTATTCCGGAGCGGATCGTCGCGTGTCTGGGGGTGTTCCTTCCGGTGGTGGTGTGGAGTCGGGCGGGGTGATGTACCGGGAACCGGCGTGGCGTGTGGGTGCTCCCTCGGTTTTACCGGAAGCGTTGCTGCCTTCGCATCTTCGGTTTGGTGAGGCGAGCTAGGGTTTGGAATGGGTACGGGTACGGAGGCGATGTCAGGAGAATCTGAGGTGGGAGGTGGGGGGGTATTGGATGCTGTTGGAGAGGCGTTCTTGGCGTGTTTGGAGAATGAGCGGCGAGTGTCTCCTCGGACGCTGATCAACTATCGTCATGCGCTGGAATCGTTCCGGAGGTGGCGCCCGGGTTCTTGGGAGTGGGGTGCCCTTTCAGCGGATGTGTTTCGGTTACACTTGTTTGCGTTGCAGAAGCAGGGTCGTGGGAAAGCGACGGTGCGGCTGCATTTTGCGGCGTTGCGCACGTTTTACCGTTATCTTGGAGATCGGCATGGGTTGAAGGACAACCCGTTGAAACAGGTGCAGTTGCCGAAGGTGCGGCGGTCGCTCCCGGTGGTGTTGAACACGCGTCAGGTTGACGATTTGTTATCGGCGCCGTTGCGGGGATCGGGAGGTGGGGTGCGCCGTGGGCCGGTGTGGGGCTCGTTGCGGGATGCGGCGATTCTGGAGTTGTTCTATTCGAGTGGGTTACGGCTTTCGGAGTTGCTTGGGGTGGATGTGGGGGACGTGGATTTTGTGACGGAGACGGTGCGTGTTTTGGGGAAGGGCGGGAAGGAGCGGTTGGTGCCGGTGGGTGTTCCTGCGATGGAGGCGGTGCAGCGGTACCGAGGAGCGGCGGGGGTGCATGAGGGTCCTTTGTTCATCAACGGTTCGCGGAAGCGGTTGGGCGCGTCAGCGGTGTGGAGGATGATTCAGAAGTATATAGGGATGACGGACATTCCGTTGCACATCAGCGCGCACAAGCTTCGGCATTCGTTTGCGACGCATCTTTTGGATAACGGGGCGGATCTGCGGAGTGTGCAGTCGTTATTGGGGCACGCGAGTTTGTCGACGACGCAGATTTACACGCATGTGAGTGTGGAGCGGTTGCGGACGGCTTACGACGATGCGCATCCGCGCGCGTGAGGTTTGCGTTGGGGAAGTTGTTTTGCGGGAACGGATCAGCGTGGGGGTGTGGCTGTGAGTGCGAGCGCGACGGCGGCGAGGAGGAGGAGGGCGCCGGCGAGGCGTTGGAGCATGATGCGTTTGCCGAGTTGGCGTTCTTTATTGCCGAACCAGTGGCCGACGGACCAGACGACGATGATGCTCCAGATGCCGCGGGTGTTATAGAGGATGTTGGTGGTGGTGACTTCGTGGAAGAAGGCGATGCTGGTGGCGATCCCAGTGGCTTGGAGGGCGAGGGTGCAACCGGCGGCGGCGGCCCATTTGGCGTTGGCGGCGGGGAGGTGGTGGAGGGGGGCTTCGAAGAGCGGAATGAAGGTGAGGGAGAGAAGGGCGATGGTGGCGAACATGGCCGGCGCGAAGTAGCCGAAGCCCCACTCGGCGACCCAGATTTGCTGGATGATGTCGGTCCCTGCGTAGGCTACGGCGGCGAGGAATCCGAAGAGCAGGCTTGGGAGCACGCGACTGCGGTCAGCTTTTCCTTCAGCGCCGAGGAGCATCATGGCGAGAGCGGTGAGTCCGGTGGCGGCGAGCATTCGCGGGGTGAGGTCTTCGCCGGAGAAGAGGAAGGCGAAGAGGGCGACGAAGAGCACTTTAGTGCCGAGGACGGGGGTCGTGAGGGAGACGTCACCGCGACTGAGTGCGATGAACGTGAAAACTTGTCCGATGAAGAAGGTGGCTCCGGCGAGTGCGGCGTGGAGGAGATGTTTCCATGCGAAGGGGTTGCCACCGAGGAGGAGCCACGGTTGGAAAAGGAGCCCCATGCATAAGTTGATGATGAAGGCGGTGCGCCAGGGGGAGCGTGTCCCGGTGGAGGCGCGTTTCACCATCAGGGCGGCGAAGGTGTAACCGAAGGCGGAGCAGAGGGGAAGGATGGTGGCGAGGGGTGATCGCATCAGTGCTCCTGGGGGAAAAAGAAAGACCGTCCGGAAGGGTCCGGACGGTCTTTGAGGGTGGATCCGAACGGGTTAGGAGGCGGCTGAATCGCCGACCATGAAGCGGAGGAACCGCCGGACGGAGATTTCGTCACCGAGCGCCTTGGAGGTCTCTGTGAGGAGTTGCGCGATGGATTGCTTGTTGTTCTGGAAGTTTTCCTGATCGAGCAAGCAGATCTGCTTGTAGAAGGCGTTCAGTTTTCCTTTCACGATGTTCTCGACGATGTTGGCGGGTTTGCCTTGCACGTCTTTGCTCTCGCTCTGGACTTGGCGTTCGCGTTCGAGAACGTCGGCGGGTACGTCGCTGCTCCGGACGTAGAGCGGGCTCATTGCTGCGATCTGGAGGGTGAGCGAGCGCACGAGTTCGTTGAAGGCGGGATTGCTCAGCGTTTCTGCCTTGTTGGCGCCGACTTCGACGAGGACGCCGAGTTTGGATCCTTGGTGGATGTAGGCGGCAATCTGTCCGGGGCCGGAGACTTGGATACGGTCATGGCGACGGATGCTGACGTTTTCACCGGTCTTGGTGATTGTTTCTTGGCGGAGTGGTTCGAGGTCGGTGGTTGGGTTTTCGAGGATCGTTTTTGCGAGGCGATCACAGAAGCCACGGAAGTCTTCGTTGCGGGCGACGAAATCGGTTTCGCAGTTCACTTCGACGAGGGCAGCGGCGGTGTGGTCTGGGGAGAGGGCGAAAGCGACGACCCCTTCACGGGTTTCGCGATCTGCTTTCTTGGCTGCGTTGGCTGCGCCCTTTTTCCGGAGAATATCAACGGCAGCTTCGAGGTCGCCCTTTGCTTCGACGAGGGCGGCTTTGCATTCCATCATGCCTGCGTTGGTTTTGTCGCGGAGGGCTTTGACGGCTTTTGGATCGATTTGGACTTCGCTCATAATGTGATGGGTTTGAAGGTTGGCTGACGCTGGGTTGGGTATGGATTTGTTCGTTATCGTTGGGGGGAGGGAGGTTTCGGAGAGTTCTCAGCGCTTCTTTGTTGCACTTGGGACTTCTGAAACTTCTGAAACTTCTGAAACTTCGAAACTTCGAAACTTCGAAACTTCGAAACTTCTCGCGGGGCACAAAAAAACCGGCCTTTCGGCCGGTTTTCCTTTTTGCGTCCGCCGGGACCCGGGGTCTCCAGAGTTAATCGCAGGTTGGAGAATCCGGCGGCGCGCGGTGCCAGAGAGACTACTCGCTGACGGCGCTGAGGTCAGACGCGGCGGTTGCTGGAGCGCTGACGGGAGCGGGCGATCCACCGCGGCCTGCGACGATGGCGTCGACGAGTTTCTGGAGGATGATGCGGATGGCGCGGATGGCGTCATCGTTTGCTGCGACCGGGTAATCCACCAAGGTTGGATCCGAGTTCGTGTCCACGACTGCGACCGTTGGGATTTTCAAACGGCGCGCTTCTGCGACGGCGATTCCTTCGCGAGCGGTGTCGATGATGATGATTGCGCCGGGGAGTTTCTCCATTGCGCGCACGCCTTCGAGGTTACGGCGGAGTTTTTCACCTTCGCGACGGAGAGCGGAAAGTTCTTGTTTCCCCATCTTGGAGTACTCGGGCTGCTTCTCGATGTTCTCGATGTAATGCAGACGGGCCACGCTCTTCCGGATGGTTTTGATGTTCGTCAGGGTGCCACCGAGCCAGCGCTGGTTGACGTAGAACTGACCACAAGCGGTTGCGGCTTCCTTGACGGCTTCTTGCGCCTGCTTTTTGCAGCCCACGAAGAGGATTTTTTCACCCTTTGCAGCGAGATTGGTGAGGAACTCCGTTGCAGCGCCGAGTTGGCGGACGGTTTCGCCCAAGTTGATGATGTGGATTGAGTTGCGCTTCTCGAAGATGAACGGTTTCATCTTGGGGTTCCAGCGCTTGGACTGGTGGCCGAAGTGGACGCCGGCTTCCAGTAATTCCGTCATGAGTTCCGTTGACATAAAAAAGTGCGATTAACCAAATGGGTCGTGAAGAATGGGGGTCAGCGAGGGGTCTGGCAAGGCGTAAACCGAAAAATCTGTTCGTTCGGGGTGAATGGACCGATGGGCTCGAAGTGAAAAGCGCCCCCGTCCGATGGCTCGGGAGGGGCGCAAGGTGAGAAGTGGCGCTGAGGGGGGGCCGCTTAGGCGAGTTTCGGGATTTCGAAGCCTTTGCGATCGTTTCGGTGAAGCATCCCGTTTGCGGCATCGTTGCCGATGAAGCGTTCGGTTTGCGGGTCGATGCGCAGGTTTGCGCCCAGGGTGAGCGGGGTGGCCGCGAGATCGACGGCGTTTTTGCCGAGATGCTCCGCCATGCGACCGAGGGATTCGGAGAGTTCTCCATCGTTACGGATGGCGGACTTGATTTCGTCAACGGATGCGTTTTTGCCCAACCGATGGGAGATATTGGCAATGTGACAGAGGGCTGCGGAGATGTGACCTTCCTGGCTTTCGCAGGAGAGAGCCGAGCGTTTCCGGCTTCGAACGGCTTTCAGGAAGTTCGCGGCGTGCGTTTCCACTTCGCCCTTTGTGTGCGGGGCTGAGCTGTCTTGCGGTCCTTTGTCGCCGCCGAACGAGTGCACCAGTTTTCCGGCGTTATCGTAAGCGAGCACCGACGTGTAGCTCGGGATGAGGATGTGTCCGTTCTCGTATTGGAGGACGACCCCGATTTTGGAGCCTCGGTAGTTGTCCATGTCCTTTGTGTCCTTCGCGGACGGCAATCCGCGGACCTCAAAGTAAAGGGGGGCTTTTTCGTAGCCGTAGGCGATGGTTTGGGTGTTCGGGGTTTCACCATCGTCGGAGTAACCGAGGCGTCCGCCGATGCTGACGACGGAGGTGGGGAGTTGCTTCTCACCAAGGAACCAGCGGGCGATGTCCGCTTGGTGTACGCCCTGGTTGCCGAGGTCGCCGTTCCCGTAGTTCCAGATCCAGTGCCAGTCGTAGTGGAGCTTTTCGCGGAGCAGGTCAACTTTTGGGGCGGGGCCGCACCAAAGATCGAAGTCGAGGCCCTCGGGGATGGGTTGTGGGCCGGCGACCTTTTTGATGGAACCCCGCGGCTTGTAGCAGGTCCCGCGTCCGTATTTGAGTTTGCCGAGTGGGTTGCCTTTCAACCATTCGACGGCGGCCTTGAGGCCACCGGAGGAGCGGCTCTGGGTCCCGCTCTGGATGATCCGGTCGTATTTGAGGGCGGCTGCGGCCAGTTGTCGGCCTTCCCAAACGGTGTGGGAGACGGGCTTTTCGACGTAAACATCTTTACCGGCTTGTGCGGCCCAGATTGCGGCGAGGGAGTGCCAATGATTGGGGGTCGCGATCATGACGGCGTCGATGTCCTTGCTTTCGAGGAGGCGTCGAATGTCGTTGTAGGTCGCGATGGATTGTCCGGCGTTATTGGGATCCTGTTCGAAGACCGTTTTACCGTTTGCGACGCGTTTTGCGTCCACATCGCAGAGGGCCACGAGGCGCGCATTCTTTGTGTAAAGTGCGTCTTTGAAGATGCCGGGGCCGCGTCCGCCGACTCCGATGCCGGCGATGCGGATGGCGTCGTTCGCGCCTTGGGCACGGAGGAATGATGCGGGTGCGAGGAAGGTTGCCGAGGTTGCGGCGGTGATGTTGCGGAGGAACGATCTACGGTTGTTCATGGTGTCTGGGTTTAGGTTGGGAGAGGTTGGAGGTTCGATGTTAACGCTCAGCGGGTGAAGGATTGGTAAAGGTCGCGAATCGCGGTTTCGGAGATGTCTCCCTTGTGAAGGATGAGGCGGTAGGAATACGTGCGGGATTCGCCGGGCGCCAACTTCACCGCGCCGCTTTCTTTTGGGAGTGATTTGTCCATCGCGCCATCGGCGAAAGGGTTGGCGGCAAACAGGCCGTAGTCACGTGCGTGCCAGCGGTTCGGGTGCCTAGGGGTGGATGGATGCTCCATGAACGTGATGGCGTGGGGTTGTCCGTCGATGGGGCCGGAGTAGTGGACCCAGTCCGCGCGTTTTCCCCAGCAATCGCCGTCCTTGTCGCCGTTGCTGTTGAGCATGTGCCCTTTGCCTTCGGTTTTATTCGCACCTTTCACCCGCATGGATTCAGCGATGCGGATGGCGGCGGTGCCTTCTTTGGTGTCGCCGAGGGTGACGGATTCTTTTGCGGTCAGCTTGATCGTGAAGTCGATGGAGCGCGAGGTGGGGGTGACGGAGTGCAGCCGGAGGGTTTGTTCGGAAATGAGGTGAACTTTCCCGTCCTCTTGGGTGACCCAGTTTTGGGCGGTGTGGATGGTGCCGGAATCCTTGCCTCCTTCGGCCTTGAGGACTCCGGTGTGCTCGATTTTCGGGTCACCTTTGAGGCCCTTGACAAAGCCCTTTGCTTCACCGCGTTCGGCCCAGAAGTCGAAGCCGTTGACATCGCCGTGGGAGAACCAGAGGGAGCGGTGGTGCGGATGGTCGTGATCTTCGCCCTCGCGTTGTTCCATGGGGTAGGCGCGGGTGAAGGGTTTTCCGCCTGGGCCGATGACGGGGTAGTAAAACACGTGAGGTGCGGTGCCGAAATGGTAGGCAGTGAACAGGTCGCCATCGATGGACATGACGATTCGATTGCTTTCGGTTTTGACCTGCACATCGGCGCTGGCGGAGAGGGCGAGGCTGGAGGCGGCGAGGATCGAGCAAGCGATCCGGCCCGTGAGGGGGGCGATGAGAGAACTCATGGGGCTAGATCGTGCACGGAGTGTGCCATCGGGACGGTGCCTTCGGGACATGGCCCGATGCGTCTGATTGACCGGTGAGGCGGTTGTCGTCGTGTGGAAAGGGTTGTGACGACGTTCTCAGCGCGGGTTGGGTGATTCCTTGGTGGTCGTTGCAGGCTTCCCTCGTTACGGTGATTACCCGTGATGGAGCACGACCCTTTGGATTCCCGTCCGGACGATTCCGCGGCGACGCATGATTACTCGGACCTGTTTGGTCCGGAGTTGCCGCCATGGTGGCAACGCTTTTTGTACTGGTTGGCGGGGGCGCGCTGGGAGTTGTTGAGTCAGTGTCCTCCGGCGGAGCAGGAGCGTGTTGCGGTTCAGGGTTCGACGGTGTTGGTGCCGACGGTGATGGCATTTTTGGGCATGTATTTCTTTGCGAAGAGCCGCTTTGACGATCCGCCGTTTCTGCCGGTTTTTGCGGTCTCGGTGCTTTGGGCATCGGTGATTATGATGACGGACAGGATTTTGATCGCGATGTATCGACCGTTCTTGCCGGCGTGGCGACGTGCGGTGCAGGTGCTTTTCCGGTTGGGACTTGCGAGTGTGGTCAGCGTGGCGATCTCGTTCCCGTTCTGTTTGGACCAGTACCGTCCGGCAATCCGGTTCCGTTATCAGACCGAGTTGCAGGGTAAGTTGAACGAGATGCGAGCGGAGGAGACAGCCGGCCGCAAGGTTTTGAGGGATGAGTTGTTGCGGATGAGGGACACGGCGGAGACGGATCGGAGGAAGTTGGAGGCGGATCATTTCAAGCAGCGGGAGATGCTGGAGGGGCAGTTGCCTGCGTTGGAGAGGGGGCAGATCAATCCTGAGCTGTATGCGGACAGTCGGATGGAGGAGGAGCGGCGTCGGGTTACGGCACCGGATTTTGTCGCTCCGTCATCGGGTGCGACGTTGAACGTGGTTGCGCGCATGGATGCGTTGAAGGAAGCGTCGGAGCGGCTGGGAAAACAGATTGAGGAGGAGCAGTCGATGCATCGGCGTTTGGTGGAGGCTATTGCGCGGGAGGAGCTTGGTCTTCCGAACGAGTTTTATCCTGAGCCGAAGAAGCCGGGTGAGGGGCCGCGATTGAAGGATATGCGGACCCGGGACCTGCGGGTGCAGGCGGAGATTCGAAAGCTGGAGGGAACGTTGAATGCGGCGACGGCGGATCTTGCACAGGCGGAGGATGCGTTGGCGCGAGGGCGGTTGACGGATCGGAATGCGTATCTGGATTCGTTGAACACGCGGCGTGAGGCGTTTGTTCGAGAGGCGGAGGATCGCGAGCGTGTGCGGAAGGATCGATTGGGCCAGTTGCGTCGGCAGTTGGAGCAGGAGGAGGCAGACCACGCGGCGAACATCCGTAAGTTTGAGGAGCACCGGCGTGCGTTGGAGGACGGCCATGCGCGTGCTCAGCAGCGGCATGACGACACGCATTTGCCGCCGATTCAGCGGTTGGAGGCGAAGATCAATGGATTGTTCGATCCGATGGAGGAAACGATCGGCTTGTACAAAGTGATTTTCACTCCCCCGCCGGACATGCCGGACGATGCGAAGATGGAGTATCGATGGATGGCTGGTCTGTTCCAGTTCTTGGTGATTTTCGGGACATTGTTCCTTCTCGATTTGGTGCCGATCGCGGCCAAGTTGCTGTCGCGTCCGGGGGCGTACGACATTTTGGTCGAGCATTCTGAGTTCATCGCCAATGCGAACTGGACGGATTTTTCGCGTCACTTTGAGGAAGAGGGTAATGGATGGCCCGGGCGTCCGCTTCGGCGGGGTGAGGTGAGTCTTGCGGATGCTTCGTTGCTGTTGCGTCCTCATTACCGCGAACCGCGGCCGCGGCCGGAGCCGACTTCGCCGTCGGAGTCACGGGTTGATGTGGCAGTGGCTGATGTTGCTTCGGCGGTTGCGCGCGATGTTGAACGGGTGGACGCGGCTGGGGGAACCAGCACTGGGGTGGTTGAGACGGGTGGCGTCTCCTCGGGGTCGGAGGCGAAAACGGGGGTTGTTTGAAGAGACTTTAGTTGGTGCAAAAACCGGTTTAGGAGGATGTGGGCCAAGTGCCTGTCGGCGTGGATGGTGGTGTCTGGTGGACGATGCTGGCGCGGATTCTGCGAGTGAATCGGTCGGTAAGCATCCACCCCATGCGACGCTGCTTCAAAATCCACGGGACACTCACGGTCGGCACGTTGTTGTGCCGTTCGCTTTTGCTCTTTCTGGTGTTGGGCGGGTTGCCTGTCCGCGGCGGTGAGACCTTGGATTTCGTGCACGACATTGCGCCGTTGCTGAGTCGTTTTGGTTGCAATGGTTCGGCGTGCCATGGGAAGGCGGAGGGTCAGAATGGGTTCCGTCTTTCGGTTTTTGGGAATGATCCGGTGGCGGACCACGAGGCGTTGGTGGTGCAAGGGCGCGGGCGACGGGTGATGCCGGCTGCACCGGATGAGAGTCTCCTGCTGCGGAAATCGGCGGGAGCGGTTCCGCATGCTGGTGGAAGGCGGATGAACGAGGGTTCGCGGGAGTATTTGATGCTTCGGGAATGGATTGCTGGCGGTGCCGTTTATTCAGATCCATCGAAACCGGAGTTGAGAGGTGTGCGGATGGAGCCTCCGGATTCTGTGCGCCGGTTCGCAGACCATCAACCGCTGCGAGTCAGAGCGATGTACTCCGACGGTGTGGAGCGTGATGTGACGTGGTTAGCGGTCTTCCATTCGAATGATGCGAGCATTGCGGAGGTTGATGAGAACGGGCGTGTGTTGACGGGAAACTCGGTGGGGCAAGCGGC
>JACCED012115727.1_pt1 | contig 11354 bp, 8 predicted proteins | sample 7455021 | NCBI WGS metagenome assembly JACCED01 (sample SAMN15323456, study PRJNA562643) | freshwater metagenome | isolation source: river surface water | place: USA:Blue River Watershed | collected 2017-08-19
AGAATTGGAAGTGCCGGAATCTTTCCAAGTTCGAAGGTGAGAGGTGCAATCAAAGTATCGCGACCAAGGGCAAAACCTGCGCCACTTACATAAGCCAGTGAAGCGATCATGAAATTTGGCAGATATAACAATGTCAATGCAAAGAGAAGAATTCCGCCAAAGATGCCTGGCTGCAAAACCGTAGTCAATTGTTGGACTGTACGAAAATTTATCAAAAGCGAAATTCCAAGAAGTAGTGCGCTAAATCCCAATAGCAGCGACCAGATTTTTGTTAAAAAAACTATCGGCGCTGAGAATCTAAATTGATTGATTGAAAAATAAGACACAAGCAATACGAATGGGGTTGCAAAAGCCAACACCCAGTACCAAGTGGCTCTAACATCTTGATTGCCAGATAACTGCGCAAGCAGAATTAATAGCAAGACATAAATGGTTGCGAATAGCCAGACTGCCAATTCACTACCCACTTTTTCCATTACTTTTCGGGAGCCATTCACGATGGCAAAGGCAGGTAGCGCCATTGCGCCAAGCGGAAGATATGTAAGCCAACCGGCTGCCCCACTTGGAGGAATATTGATATTGAAAGGAATTGCATGCGCACCAAGGGTTATCCATGCAGCGCCACGAAATGGATCCGTTGTACTTGCATATGCACTACCTGCAATTGCCCAAGCCAGAAATGTGACGATGGCGGCAGGAATGAAGGTGATTAGCAAGCTACGAAAGCTTTGCGTGATTGCAACGACAAACACGCAGGTAGCCTATCCGCTAATTTGGCATTACTTGGCGTAACAATTTTGCAGTTTCGCTCGGAGTTTTGCCTACTTTAACTCCCACTGCTTCTAAAGCATCTTTCTTTGCCTGAGCAGTTCCAGAACTTCCAGAAACAATCGCGCCAGCATGTCCCATGGTCTTACCTTCAGGAGCGGTAAATCCAGCGACATATCCAACTACCGGCTTAGTTACATACTCTTTTATGAAGGCAGCAGCGCGCTCTTCAGCATCTCCACCGATTTCACCAATCATCACGATTGCTTTAGTCTCTGGATCATCTTGAAAAGCCTTTAAGCAATCAATATGGGTTGTGCCAATAACTGGATCTCCACCGATACCAACAGCGGTGGTAAATCCAATATCTCGAAGTTCGTACATCATCTGATAAGTCAATGTTCCGGATTTAGATACCAATCCAATTGGGCCGCTACCAGTTATATCTGCTGGAATGATTCCGACGTTTGATTGGCCCGGACTGATAACACCTGGGCAATTAGGGCCAATTAACTGGGTGGTTCCACGCTCTTTTGCATAGGTATAAAAATATGCAGAGTCATGAACTGGAATTCCTTCAGTTATCACGACAACTAATGGCATTTTGGCATCAATCGCATCTATAACTGCAGCCTTGGCAAACTTTGGTGGTACGAAAACTACCGAAACATTCGCTCCGGTTGCTGCAATTGCTTCGGCAACAGTATTGAAAACCGGAAGGTTTTTGCCATCCATATCAACGCTCTGTCCACCTTTGCCTGGAGTAACTCCACCTACGACATTGGTGCCAGCTTTCAACATCCGCTTTGTATGTTTGGTGCCTTCTGATCCAGTCATGCCTTGAACGATGACCTTGCTATTTTTATCAATAAAGATCGCCATGTTTACTTCGCCGCCAACTCTGCCGCTTTTGCAGCTGCGCCATCCATTGTGTCTAATTGCTGCACTAGTGGGTGTGCCGCATCATTCAGAATCCTTCTTCCTTCAGCAACATTATTTCCATCGAGACGAACCACGATTGGTTTGGTCGCAGCGCTACCTAACATCTCAAGCGCTTTGACGATGCCATTTGCGACTGCATCACAAGATGTGATTCCGCCAAATACGTTTACGAATACGCTCTTTACATCTTTGTCACCCAGAATGATTGATAAACCATCAGCCATAACTTCGGCAGAGGCACCGCCACCGATATCCAAGAAGTTTGCAGGTTTGATATTTCCAAATTTCTCGCCCGCATACGCCACCACATCTAATGTGGACATTACGAGTCCCGCACCATTTCCGATAATTCCGACTTGGCCATCCAACTTCACATAATTTAAGCCTTTTGCCTTTGCCGCTTCTTCTAAGGCATTTGCAGATTCTTTATCTATCAAAAGCTCATGGTCTGGCTGACGAAATTCTGCATTTTCATCTAGTGTAACTTTTCCATCTAGCGCAATGATTCGACCATCTGCAGTTTTAACCAATGGATTAATCTCGACCAGGGTCGCATCTTCTTTGGTAAATACACCCCAAATTAATTCAATTACGCGAGCAACTTCAGATGCAATATCAGTTGGAAAATTGGCTTGTTTTACAATTTCAAGAGCCTTTGCGCTATCAATTCCTGACACTGCTGAAATCGGCATCTTTACTAATTTTTCAGGAGTATTTTTAGCAACCTCTTCAATATCCATTCCACCTGCGACTGATGCCATGCAGAGAAATTGACGGTTTGATCTATCAAGCAGAATGGAGAGGTAATACTCCTCTGAAATTGGCGCAGCCTGAGCAATCATCACTCGATGCACAGTGTGACCTTTGATATCCATCCCTAAAATGGCGGCTGCTTTTTCCTTAGCATCCGTGGGATTCTCGGCAACCTTTACGCCACCAGCTTTACCGCGACCACCAACTTTTACTTGAGCTTTTACAACAACTTTCCCACCAATTTTTGCCGCAGCTGCTTCTGCTTCTGCTGGTGTAGTTGCTACCGCTCCTGCCAATACAGGTACGCCATGCTTTTCAAATAAATCTCGCGCTTGATATTCAAATAAATCCACAGTTGCATCTTATCCGCACGGTTATAGCTTCTCGACCGGTGCATATCTAAGTAATAAGCGCTTCTCTCCCAATTGTCCGAAATTAATCGTTGCTTCTGCGCGCTCTGCCTCACCGGAAATCTTCACAACTGTTCCTAGGCCGAATGTGTCATGAGCCACACGATCTCCCACGTTCAATGAAATTGTATTTGCGCTCTTCTTGCCAGTTGCGCGCGGCGGAGGCGCGGATGTGAATTTAGGTTTAGATACAAATGATCGCTGGCGCCAATCAATCAATTCATCTGGAATCTCATCTAGAAAACGTGAAGCCGGATTGTAATTTGGTGCTCCCCACGCACTTCGATATTCAGCTCGCGTTAAATACAAACGCTCTTTTGCGCGCGTCAATCCAACGTAAGCCAGACGTCGCTCCTCTTCTAACTCGTCCTTCTCTCCCAGCGTGCGTGAGTGCGGGAAGATTCCATCTTCCATTCCAGTTAAGAAAACCGTAGGAAACTCAAGACCTTTGGCGGTGTGCAAAGTCATCAATGTAATAACTCCGCCATGATCCTCGCCTTCTGGAATCTCATCGGAATCTGCAACTAAAGAGACCTGTTCTAGGAATCCTGCAAGTGAAATCTCAGCGCCTTCTGGTAAGTCTTCAATCGGTCGCTCTTCATACTCCATAGAAACTGCAACTAATTCCTGCAAGTTTTCGACACGTGATTCATCTTGTGGGTCGGTGCTATTCTGCAATTCCGCCAATAATCCAGATTGTTCTAGCACTGCCTCTAAAATCTTTGAGGGCTTTGTGCCCGCCTCTACCAGCACATGCAAAGTCAGAATTAGCGAGACAAAGTTACTAAGTGAAGCGGTGGCCCGACCACCAAGTTCTGCGCTATTGGCTACGACATTTAAAGCTTGCCAGAAAGAGATTCCGCGCGCATTTGAAATGCTTTCGATGCTCTCTATTGCACGATCACCAATACCTCGTTTAGGTACATTGATTATTCGGCGTAATGAAACTTCATCTTCTAAATTAGCTAAAACCTTTAGATAGGCGATGAAATCTTTGATTTCTCGACGTTCATAAAATCGCACACCGCCGACTACCTTGTATGGAAGACCAGAGCGCATGAAAACTTCTTCAAACACACGTGATTGGGCATTTGTTCGGTAGAAGATCGCGGTATCACCATATTTTGAGGTTCCCTCAGATGACAACTTTCGAATCTCGCCTGCGATGAAATCTGCCTCGTCATGTTCGCTCTCTGCTACATAGCCAGTTAATGTCGAACCCGAACCTGCCTCAGACCATAGATTCTTCGCTTTACGATCTTGATTCTTTTCGATGACTGCGTTGGCAGCGCTCAAGATATTTTGAGTTGAACGGTAATTCTGTTCCAGCAGAATAGTTTCGGCGTTTAAATAATCCAATTCGAATTGCAGAATATTCCGGATAGTTGCGCCTCTAAAACCATAGATTGATTGATCAGCATCACCAACCACGCAAAGTTCAGCGGCAGGAATCCCTTCGTCATCTTTGCCCACCAACTCTTTAATCAGTAGATATTGCGCGTGATTGGTATCTTGATACTCATCTACCAAAATATGTCTAAATCTAGATCGAAGTCGCGCTTTGACCTCTGGAAATCGTTGGATTACCTCGACGGTACGCATGATTAAATCGTCGAAGTCCATAGCGTTGGCAAGCCCAAGTCGCTTTTGATAAAGAGTGTAAACATCAGCAGTGATCTGTTCGTATTGATTATTTGTAGAGTTTAAATAATCTGCTGGGCCTAACAATTCGTTTTTAGCATTAGAAATAGTGGCGGCAAATTGCCTTGGTGGATATCGCTTGGGATCCAAGTTGAGATCTTTTGCCACTAGGGCGATTAATCTCTGAGAATCTGAGCTGTCATAGATTGTGAAATTATTTGAATACCCAAGCCTGTGCGCTTCTTGGCGAAGAATTCGAACACACGCAGAGTGGAAAGTTGAGACCCACATTGATTTGGCAATTGGTCCGACCAAATCTGCAACTCGCTCTTTCATCTCCCCTGCAGCTTTATTGGTAAAGGTAATTGCGAGGATTTCAAATGGTCTAACATCTCTACGCGCCATCAAATATGCGATTCGACGCGTGAGTACTCGGGTCTTTCCAGAACCAGCGCCTGCTACCACCAGCAAAGGTGTTCCGCTATGAACAACTGCAGCGCTCTGTTGCGGATTTAGCCCTTGAAGCAGCGGATCATCTTGATTAATAGACCTGTTGGACATGATGCTGGAGTCTATTAGGCAACACGGACCATTCGAAAACATGGGAGAATCTGCGCGTGGAGCCAAGAGACGATAAAGAAATTTCGCGAATATTAGTTGTAAACGCACACCCTGACGATGCAGATTTTGGTACCGGCGGAACTGTTGCGCAATGGACTGCAAAGGGAATCGAAGTTACTTATGTCTGCTGTACAAATGGCGATCAAGGCGGCGAGGAATCTGGCGTGCCCCAATCAGAGATGGCAGCAACTCGGCAGAGGGAACAACGTGATGCTGCCAAAGTACTTGGCGTAAAAGATGTGGTTTATCTAAATTATCGAGATGGTCATCTAGAGCCAACTATCGGATTAAGAAAAGACATTGTTAGACAAATTAGAATTCATAAACCAGATCGCATGTTGATTCAAAGTCCAGAACGAAATTGGGATCGAATACCAGCAAGCCATCCAGATCATCTAGCAGCCGGAGAGGCTGCTATCCAAGCGGTATACCCAGATGCTCGTAATCCATTTGCATTCCAAGATTTAAAGAATGAAGAGGGGCTAGAGCCATGGCGTGTAAAAGAGGTCTGGTTATATGCCCATCACACCCCAGATCATTGGGTGGATATCACCGAAACTTTTCCACGGAAGATCGCAGCTCTAAAGGCACATGTCTCACAAACTGCACATAACGATGAACTCGAGAAATTGGTCCGCGAGTGGGGAGAGCGAAATGCCGGCTTCGGTGGTCTACCCGAAGGTCGATTAGCTGAAGCCTTTCGAATCGTTAATACAGATTGATTAACTAATTACTTTTGCGGTCAGTATCTCTACAGGTTGCGCAGTAAATCCATCTGGTGCATAAACCACTTGCCCATTGGCATCTTGGGTAATCGCGCCCTTTTCAGCAACATATTTAACGATATCTAAGCCTTTAGTGATCTTTCCCCAAATTGTGTAGTTAGGGCCCAACGTGGTGTCCTGATAAACCAAGAAGAATTGAGAACCGTTAGTGCCAGGCCCAGAGTTGGCCATCGCGACAGTACCTGCTGGATAGTTATTTGTCTCTGCGCTTGGAAGGTTTTCGTCTAAATAACCCTTCCAGCCAGTTGGAGAACCCGCACCTGTCAAAGTTGGATCTCCACATTGCAGAACATAAAGTCCATCAGTTGTTAATCGATGACATAAAGAGTTGTCGTAATACTTTCCCTTAATTAACGCAGCTATTGATGAGATGGTAATCGGGGCTTTGGAATCTAGAGCAATTTCAATATCGCCACAGTTGGTGTTGAACAAGAATTGTTTTGGCAGAGGGCTAGCTGCGGAAGATGGTTGTGCAACAGTTGGCGGAGTGTGAGCCTTTGCGGTTGCTTGTGCGCACTTCTCGTCCTTAACAATCTGTCCAGTGGTGCTGCCAGTTGAATTTGAACCATTATCGCCACCAAGCGCAGTTACCGAAACGGCGATTCCGACCACCAATAGTGATGCAAGCGCAGCTGCTACTGGCTTCTTAACGGCTCTCTTCTTCTTGCTCATTAATTACTCCCGATATTTTCCTGATTTATTCCCACTCAATAGTGGCTGGCGGCTTACTTGTGATGTCTAAAACTACACGATTGACTTCCCGAACTTCGTTAGTGATGCGTGTGGAGATCTTCTCAAGCACCTCATATGGAATTCTGGACCAATCTGCAGTCATCGCATCTTCACTAGATACTGGACGCAAGACAATCGGATGGCCATAAGTGCGCCCATCCCCTTGTACTCCTACGCTTCGAACTTCAGATAAGAGCACAACCGGGCACTGCCAGATTTCACGATCTAACCCGGCAACTTTCAGTTCTTCTCTAGTTATCAAATCTGCTTTACGCAAAATATCTAATCGCTCTTGGGTTACCTCTCCGACAATTCGAATTGCAAGACCAGGGCCTGGAAATGGTTGGCGCCAAATAATCTCTTCAGGTAGCCCCAATTGCAATCCAACTTGGCGAACCTCATCTTTAAATAATGAACGAAGCGGTTCTACCAATTTAAATTTAAGGTCATCAGGTAGCCCACCCACGTTGTGATGAGATTTGATATTTGCAGTTCCGCTTCCGCCTCCGGATTCCACTACATCTGGATAGAGCGTTCCTTGCACTAAGAATTCGACCTCGCCGCCTGCCGCAATTTTTCTGGCTGCCTCTTCAAAACTTCGAATGAATTCACGGCCAATCACCTTTCGCTTTGCCTCTGGATCAATTACTCCAGATAGCGCATCTAAGAATTGGGCTTTGGCATCTACCACTACTAAATCAACACCAGTTGCTGCAACAAAATCTCGCTCAACTTGTTCTGCTTCGCCGCTTCTTAAAAGACCGTGATCTACAAATACGCAGGTTAATTGCGAACCAACTGCGCGTTGCACAATCGCAGCTGCAACCGCTGAATCCACGCCACCAGATAAACCGCAAATGACTCGCTTATCCCCAATTAAGCTACGAACTTTCTCAATCTCTTGTATCGCAATATTCTGAATCGTCCAATTAGGTTCGCATTTAGCAATATTGATCAACCAGTTATGTAAGAGAGTCTGTCCATGCTCTGTATGTAGTACCTCAGGATGATATTGAACTCCAGCAAGTTGACCACTTTCACTCTCAAATGCGGCAACTGGAGTATCGCTAGTCGTTGCACAAACTAAGAAGTTATCTGGCGCTTTGGTTACCGCATCACCATGACTCATCCAGACTAGCTGCGAATGTGGCACATTATTAAAGAGTTTGGATTCTTTAGCACTTAAAGCGGTACGTCCAAATTCTGATTTACCAGTTTTGGTAACTTCGCCACCTAAAGCTTTGGCCATCACATGAAAGCCGTAACAAATTCCAAAGACTGGAATTCCTAATTGCAGTATGGCATCGTCAAATTTAGGCGCATTATCTGCATAAACGGAAGCTGGACCACCTGAGAGAATGATTGCGGAAGGGTTCTTTAGCTTTACCTCTGCGGCAGTGATATTCGAAGGTACGATCTCAGAGAAAACATTTGCTTCACGAACTCGGCGCGCAATCAATTGGGCGTATTGCGCTCCAAAGTCGACCACCAGCACGCCATGATTAGCCACGCGTAATTAAAACCTCTACACGTTGGAACTCTTTCAAATTCGAATAACCACAAGTCGCCATTGCACGTCGAAGTGCACCAAACATATTCATTGATCCATCAGAAGAGTGTGAAGGTCCAACAAGTATCTCTTCAAGGCTACCGACAGTGCCTACCGATACGCGCTCACCACGTGGCAACTCTTGATGATGTGCTTCGGATCCCCAGTGCCAACCAAGGCCAGGTGCTTGCGTTGCTTTAGCAAGTGGTGAACCCATCATCACTGCATCTGCGCCACATGCAATCGCTTTGGCAATATCACCAGATCTTCCAACAGAACCATCTGCAATCACATGAACATAACGTCCGCCAGATTCATCTAAATATTCACGGCGAGCAGCTGCGACCTCTGAAACTGCAGAGGCCATGGGAACTTCAACGCCCAATACTTTTCTGGTGGTGTGTGCTGCACCTCCACCAAATCCAACCAACACTCCAGCTGCGCCTGCACGCATCAAGTGAAGTGCAGAAGTTGCATTAGCAACTCCGCCGACGATTACTGGTACATCTAATTCATAAATAAACTTCTTTAAATTGAGCGCTTCGGTATTTGATCCAACATGCTCTGCCGAAACCGTGGTGCCACGAATTACGAAGATATCAACTCCAGCATCCACCACTGCTTTATGAAATTCGGCGGTGCGTTGTGGCGATAAAGATGCTGCAACAGTCACACCAGCATCACGAATCTGTTTGATCCGCTCTTTGATCAACTCAGGGCGAATCGGCGCAGCATAAATCTCCTGCATACGCTTAGTCGCATTCTTCTCAGGCATTGATGCGATTTCGCCAAGTGGCACCCTTGGATCGTCATAACGAGTCCAAAGACCCTCGAGATTTAAAACTCCTAAACCGCCTAATCTGCCGATTTCAATCGCAGTATCTGGTGAAACCACTGAATCCATAGGCGCTGCCAACATTGGAATCTCAAATTTATAAGCATCAATCTGCCATTCGATAGAGACATCTTTCGGATCGCGAGTACGACGGCTTGGCACCACTGCGATATCGTCAAACGAATAAGCAACTCGCGCGCGCTTGCCTGGAGCAATTTCGATGTTATTTGTCATTTGCTCTTCCTTTGGCTCCTTGAATTATTTACATAATTAGGCGCTTCTTTAATATCAGCAACATCATGTGGATGGCTCTCTTTTAAGCCTGCCGCTGTAATTTGAATCAGCTGTCCTTCACGTCGCAAGTTTTCGATATCAGGTGCTCCGGCATAACCCATTCCACTTCGTAATCCACCAACTAATTGATGAATCACTGATGAGACAGGGCCGCGATATTTGATTTTGCCTTCAATACCTTCTGGAACCAACTTATCTTCAGAGAGCACATCGTCTTGCATGTAACGATCTTTAGAATACGACTTCTGCTCTCCTCGTGATTGCATCGCGCCTAGAGAACCCATGCCACGATAAACTTTAAATTTAACGCCATCGATTTCGACTAACTCAGAAGGAGACTCGTCACAACCGGCAAATAGCGAACCTAACATCACGGTGTTTGCACCTGCAACAATTGCCTTGACGATATCTCCCGAATACTGCAATCCACCATCTGCAATCAGCGGTACACCAGCTTTGCTGCAAGCTTTATTTGCCTCCATGATTGCAGTTATCTGCGGAACTCCAACGCCTGCCACAACGCGCGTAGTGCAGATAGAACCTGGACCCACGCCTACTTTGACACCATCTGCGCCGGCATTAATTAAAGCTTGCGCACCAGAACGAGTTGCGATGTTTCCCCCGATTACTTGGGTATCTGGCGCAAATTTCTTAACTCTTTCGATTGCTTCAAGCACTGCTCTGTGATGACCATGTGCAGTATCAACAACGACCACATCCACGCCGGCATCAATAATTGCTTGGGCGCGTTTGAAACCATCTTCACCTACGCCAACTGCCGCGCCAACTAGTCCAACATTCTTTGCCAATTTCACATGAGTTACTTGATCATCAATTGAGAGATTACGATGAATAATTCCGATGCCGCCAGCTTTAGATAAAGCAATCGCCATCTGTGATTCGGTGACGGTATCCATTGCTGATGAGACCAATGGAATCTGTAATTTGATTTTGCGAGTTAGCCAAGTGCCAGTTTCTACCTCAGATGGCACCACTTCTGATGGGCCAGGGAGCAGGAGCACATCATCATAGGTAAGTCCGAGCATCGCGACTTTCTCAAACTCGCTCAAGACTCACCCCCTGATCGCTAAGGCACAAGTCTATCCACGAGCGTAAAACAATAGAAATCCGCTAGCAAAGTGAACGGAGTAAAAGCTCTGACCAGAAAGTTAAATGCGATTTGAACTTAATCTGAGTCAGGCCTTTTACGAGTTCAGCTTTGCAGCGGATTTCTAGAACTGTTTTAGTGATTAGTGGGTGTGTCCTCCAGGCCCATGCTTATGCCCATGTCCACCTGCTGCTGCCTCTTCATCTTCTTTCTTTTCGAAGACGAGCGCTTCAGTGGTGATGAACATTGCAGCGATTGATGCTGCATTTGCAAGTGCCGAACGAGTTACCTTAACTGGATCGATAACGCCATCTTTATTTAGATCGCCGTAGAAATCAGTAGCTGCATTGAAACCTTCGTTTGGCTTCATTGCACGTACCTTTGAAACTACAACATAACCCTCAAGACCAGCATTCTCTGCGATCCAACGTAGCGGTTCATCACATGCCTTGCGAACTAGGCGAACACCAACTGCCTTATCGCCAGTGAATCCAAGATCGCCTTCAAGTGAATCTGCTGCGTGAACAAGTGCAGCTCCTCCACCGACCACGATTCCTTCTTCGACGGCTGCGCGAGTTGCTGAGATTGCATCTTCAAGGCGAAGCTTCTTCTCTTTCAACTCAACTTCAGTGTGTGCACCAACCTTGATTACGCAAACGCCACCAGCAAGTTTTGCTAAACGCTCTTGTAGTTTGGTGCGATCCCAATCTGAATCGGTAATTTCGATCTCTTTGCGAATCTCAGAGATGCGATCTTGTACGCGTTGCTTATCGCCAGCACCATCAACGATTGTTGTGTTGTCCTTATCAAGAACCACACGGCGCGCACGGCCCAAAACTTCTAGGCCAACTTGATCTAGCTTCATACCAATTTCAGTGGTAACGACAGTTGCGCCAGTCAAAATCGCCATATCTTG
>JACCED010075907.1_pt1 | contig 11351 bp, 10 predicted proteins | sample 7455021 | NCBI WGS metagenome assembly JACCED01 (sample SAMN15323456, study PRJNA562643) | freshwater metagenome | isolation source: river surface water | place: USA:Blue River Watershed | collected 2017-08-19
AGTAGAATTGTTTTTTATGTTATTCTTGCGCAAAAAAGCAACAGAAGTAAAGAAAGAAGCTTTTTTAGAAAGGCAAAAAGCGATTACAGATTATGCCGAAATAAAAAAAGCTAACGATAAATATCTTTCTAAATATTCTGGACGAAAGAGATATGTAAAATGCTAAAAACAAAAAAAATCCGAGTAATTAATTTTATTCGGATTTTTTATATACATTTGTATCACAAGCGGTAAGTTTGTAAGGATTAAGGACGGTAAAGTCTACTAAACAAAAAACTTTATTATTAATTAAATACTTACAAAATGAGTAACAGAACAACGGCTAATTTGGTCAAAGCGCAAGCAAAATTAATTGCAGCCTTCCAATCATCTGAACTTAGATTCAGATACCCAGCTACATACTTAGCTTTAAAACAAAACTCTCAAATTATGTTCCCAAACTATGAGGAACTAAGAAAAAGAGAAGATAGAACTGTAGAAACAAACTACGCAACACGTTCTAAAAGAACTTTGGGAACTGCAAGAACCCACAACCACACAGGTACAAAAGGCGATACAGCTTTGTTAACCCCAAGTTGGGGAATAAATTCTGACGTATTTAATATGTCGCTAAAACAAGCAGACACTTCTTTGTACAATGCTCAAGAGCAAATGAATTTCGAAGTTCAAAATGTAATTTCTAACTTTATGGAAGATTACGAAACAAAAGCTACTGCTTATTTATTTGCAAATCGTACAGGTGTAAACATCGGAACAGCAGAAGGAACATTTGACGCAGTTGACAAAGTATTTGAAATTGCAACAGCTAACGAAAGCAGAGCTATTCAAATTTCAAAAATCAACGTTAACGCAAACAAATATCCTGACGGGGCAACTGTTTTCTGTGATTCAATCTCTTATGCTAAATTCGAGTACCAAGCTGCACAAGGGGCGCAAAATAACACTAATTTATCATTCCAATTTAACGGATTGACTTACGTTCATTGTGTTGAGTTAGGTGCTTTGGCTGCTGCTTTAGTTTCTGCTTATTCAAAAGGTTTTTGGATTATTGTTCCAACTGGTACTGTTGCAGTATTGCCTTGGATTCCAATTCAAAATAGAATAGGGGTTGAAACAAAAGAAAACGTTTATACTAGTTTATTAAATCCAGTTGATGGAGAAACATACGCAGTACACTCTTACGAAACAAGAGCAGACGATTTAGCAAACAACGGATATACTCAGGACGTTGTTACTCAGTACCAAATTTCGCAAGATTTAGCGTTTGCAAAAGCTCCTTTGAGTACTGCAAATGAAACACCAATCTTAGCTTACGGTATTGTTTAATGATTGACGTAGCAAAAATACAAGATAGTTTAATTGGGTTGATAGGCTTTAAACAGCCTTTCAATCCCGATTATGCTATTGTTGATTCAGACAATCAACTTAGCAAGTCTGGGTATTTTGTTACCGACAATCCTTATTCTAAAATTGAGTATATAAAAGACAATCAAGACTATTTACAAATATCAAATGCGGACTTTAATACTGTTTTAAAACAGTTAAAAGAATCGGCAATATCAAATGTTTGTAATCAGGTTTTTTCTGAATATGATTTCTTAGATAGAAATCTTTTGTTTAAAAATGCAACAAAAAAAGTAAATATAAACGTTTTACCTATTGGTTTTGTAGGGTATGAAATAGAAGTATGTAACGTTAAGAATGTAGCTTTTAAAATTAACCGTGTTCTTTTAGATTTTCAAGGAACAGGAACTATAAAGCTATTACTATGGAATACAGCATCATTAGAACCTCTTTACACAAAAGAAATAACTATCACTAGCGACCATCAATCAGAAGTATTAGATTGGGTACTTGACAATTCTAACAACACTTATAAAGGCGATTATTACATCGGTTATAATACGCAAGGTTTGACCGTAACGCCTTATGCTAGAGATTACGAAAATGGTAACGTTATGAGTAATTTTAAGTATTTGGAAATTGAACAAATTAGCGTAAAAAATCACAATTCAGAGCAATTATTTGACGTTTCAACTTATAACGGTCTTTCAGAAGACACAGGTTTGAACTTAGATATTTCTGTTTACGATGATTATACTGATTTTGTAATAAACAATTCGTATTTATTTGCTAGAGCGATTCAGTTAGATTGCCAAATACAATGTATTCAATTATACTTGTCTAGCCTTAGAAGTAATATAAATCAAGCGTTATCATCTCAATTATATGAAAAGATAATGATTGAATTAGAAGGCACAAGTGCTGATAGTATGATTAAAGTAAAAGGATTGAAAAATCAGCTTATTGGAGAAATTACATCAATAAGAAATGAAATTCAAAAGATAAAAATAGGAGTAAAAAAATCGGGTCAAATCTTAGTATCAACTTTGCAATAATGGCTAATAATTTAGAAAGTAATCCAATAGGAATAAACGCTACAGTTTATAAAATACAAAAAAGATTGTATGATAAACTTACAGTACTTTGGAATACTGAAATAGACGGTTATCCAATTTGCCAATCGATTAAAAGAGATGGAGAAAAACAGAAGTCAATCGAGTATTACAAAGGATTAAATGAGTATTCAGGAAATTTAATACACCGAGAAAGAAACAAGTTCTTTTTTACTGCTGATAACGATTACATTCAAAAGTCAATTGATTACTTTTCTACTGATTTAGATTTGTATTTCATTGTTAATTTAAAACAATGCAAAGCAAACAACACAAATAGAGCAGACAAAGAAGTATTAAGCGATGTAATGAACATTCTGAAAGAGTTTGAAGAAATAGCCTTAAACGCTAAAATTGTTACCGATTTAGACAATGTTTTTCAAGGTTATACTTATGACTTTAAACATGATTTACAACCGTATTTTTGTTTCAAAATAACGCATACAATAACAGATTTCACTTTAAACGATAAATTATGTTAGACGAAAAAAAAGAGGCTGTAAAAGAGCCTAAAAAGAAAGCAGAAACCAAAAACTATACAGTTATAAAAGCTATTACAATTGAAAAATTGTACAACGTTGGCGATATTGTTTCTGTTGAGATTGGTTCAGATTTAGAAAACTATTTATTAACAAACAAACACATCAATAAATATGGCATTAGTAGACCAAATTAACGTAGTAGAGTGCGGTGCTAACGATTTGCTAGGCACAGGGCAACAAGCTTGTTCCTTTGATTGGAATCGTGTAAAAACAATCGAACTTAGCTTACGAAGCTATGTTTATACAAAAGATGTATCTTTAGATAACATCAGAGAAGCACAGCAAAAAGAAGAATTATTTATTATTGCAGGTGCTGAGAGCTTTAAATTAGTTCCAGTTGAGCCGACTATTTCAACTACTGAGGGTTCAGGAATTGAAACGGTTGACGGAGAGTTGCCGTATAAATATGAATTAATGTTTAAGAAAAAAGGAATGAACTTTTGGAAAGCATTAAGACGTTTTAATTCAAATGGTATTTACAATGTTGCTTTTTATGACATTAATGGAACTAAAATTATGACTCAGACTAAATCAGGTTTGATAAAAGGTTTTACAACTGCAATGGTATTTACAGGGCAATACAAAGGTAAAGAAGGCGACACTTCTGCTGAGTTCAAAATGACAATTCAATTATCTGATGACGTTACAGAAATGGAGCGTGCAACTTGGGTAAGTGGCGATACTGTTGATTATTCAATCAATGAGTTAGACGGTTACAATGATGTTATTTTAACACCATCGCCATTAGCTACATCATCTACTTCATTAGTGGTTAAAGCGGTATTAGCTGATAAATCACACTTCGCAGCGGGTATGGTTTTAGCTGACTTTGCAATTAAGAAAAACGGAGTTGCAGTAGTTGCAACAGGTACAGCAGTAGCGGACGAAAACGCAAAAACTTATACTTTTACAATTCCAGCAGCATCAGCAGGAACTTACACCGTTGACACGGTAAATACTTTTGCTGATAAAGTGGTATTATTGCCAGCGTCTGGATTGCTTTATAAAGGTATTACAGGTTCTGTCATTGTACCATAATTTTTAGGTGTTTATCAATGAAAAAGCCGTTATCATTATTTGGTAGCGGTTTTTTTTGTACTTTTGTGTTATGACTAGCACAAGCGATTATTTAAAGAACCTTAAAAACTTAAGAAGTGGGTTGCTCGATGAAGTTGAGCGAATAATCTATGCAAATGAGAATGAAATAATCAAATTAAACATTCAAAAGATTGAAGATGGTCAAGGAAGTGACGGTAATTCATTAAAAAACGATGATAGTCGTTATACAGGAAGATACACGATAGGAACTAATTTATTAAGACCCGAAAAGAAAGCAGGAGCGTTATATACATTCTTTGAAACAGGTACATTTTTAGGCAACTTTCAAGTTGAAGTTTTGCCAAGCTTAACACAAATAGAAATATTTTCAACTGGAACAGGTTCAGGATTAAAATCAGACTTTTTTAAAGGTTATAAAAATATGTATGGATTAGTAGTTCAAGACCAAAAGAAACTAAACTACGAAATGATTTACCCAGATTTAATGCAATTTGTAAATAAGTATATATGATATTCAAAAAAGAAAAATACCTAAACTCATTAGACTTAATTTCTGCTTATTCTTGGGCTAAAATGCAAGAGGAAGACGATGTAAATTGGTTACGTGAAGGATATGATGGAAGGCAAAAGAAAATTAAGGATATTGAGCTAAATAAGATTAGAGAAAAACTAGAACTAGACGTCTATAAACTTATTCAAAACGATAAATTACGGGAGTATTTACATAAACGTATGCTTATTACTGATTATGACGGACGTTATAAAGTTGTAATAAGTATTCTGAATAGAATGTCTAAAGGTTTTGCAGATTTTCAAATGGAAGACCGCTTAAATTACATTAGACTATTGAAACAATTGCGTTTTAATATGCCTGAAATAAACACAATAGAAGGCGATATTGTCGAAATACAAAGACTATTTCAAGAAGCTGGAAGCTTAAAAACTAAAATGAATATGCTTATTGATGAAATTAAAACAGACGGTAAGAAAGTAGTAAACAACTTAAATCGTGACTTTATTTCTGTTTGTAAAGTTTTAGATTCAGAATTATTAGACCCTAAAAAAACATCACAAGCGTTTTGGATTGATATGCAAAAACTTGCACACGAAAAAATAGAAAGTATGTCAACGCAAACAAAAGAATAAATTACGTATTTTTGTAATATCAACACGGTCAAAATGTCTCAACGAGGTATTTTGACCTTTTTTTATAAATTAGAATTATGGCAAATCCTATTGATATTGTAATTTCAAAAGAAGCTTTAGCGGAAATAGACAAAGCTATTTCTAAAGTTGGCGCATTGGATAAAGAAATACAATCAACAGCGCAAAGTTTTATTAGCAATAGTAAAAAAATGGCTTCTGCATTGAGTAGTATTACCCCCGTTGATGTTAGTGAGTCAATTGCTGATAATTCTAAACTAACAGCCGAATTAGACAGACAAAGTAAAGTTATACAAGGCTTAGAAACTCAAATAAAAAAGTTGTCACAAGTTCGTGCTACTAACAACAAAATGAGTGCAGAAGAAGCCGTAAATCAGCGTATTTTAAATAAAAATGCACTTGACCAAGCTAAAGCAACCAGTAATTTAGTAGGGCAATACGAAAAACTTTCATTAGCGCACCAAAAAGCAATGAAAGAAGCTCAGAATGTTGGTGCTGTTTACGGTACAACTAGCACGCAATTTGTAAAAGCTACTGAAAAAGCAAACAAACTAGACGAAAAGCTAAAAACCATTGATTCAACACTAGGAAAGCATAATAGAAATGTTGGTAATTACGCTAGTGGTTGGAACGCTTTAGGTAATTCCGTTAATCAATTAAGTCGTGAGATGCCTGCTTTTGCTAATTCGGCTCAAACTGGTTTTATGGCTATTTCTAACAACATACCAGCGTTTCAGGACGCTATTATGGAGCTTAGAAGAGGCGGGATGTCTTGGGGTGGCGTTTTAAAAGAGTTAGGAAAATCTGTTTTTGGATTAACTGGAATGATTTCAATACTTACAACATTGTTAGTTGTTTTGGGTCCAAAAATATGGGATTGGGCTACAGGAAATGATGATGTTAAAGCATCTGTAGATAAATTAAATAAGTCATACGAAAGAAATGATGAATTATTAAAAATAACTTCTAGGAATGTTGACCATCAAATAACACTAGCTAAAGAGTTAGCGAAACAGCAAGGGAAAAGCCTTAAAGAAATAAACGATTTAGACGAAAAAGGAGCAAGACAAAAGTTAAAAAACTTCGAATTAGAAAGAGATAGAAGAAAAAAAGACTACGAAGATTTTATAAATACAGAAGCTAAAAAAAATCTTTACTGGGCTAGTCCTATAGGATTTAAAGAACGTTTAGAAAAAGAAAAGCAAAGACTTAGAGAATTAAATAGTGTTCAGAAAAACGCATTAATTAGAGCCGAAAACGATGTGAAAGAACACGGATTAGCTTTAAGCGAAATTGTAGCTAAAAATAAAACATCTGAGGTTGAAGAAGAAAAAAAAGCTAATAAAAAGAAAGAAAAAGAAGAAGCAGAAGCGCAAAGGGGAACAGAAAAATGGTACAATCAACAGATAGCGAAATTAAAAGAAATTCAGTCATCTACGGCAGACACTACAAAAGAATATAAGGATTTTACTAGACAAATCGAAGCCTTAGAAAAAGCGTTAGAATTACTTAGAAATGGAGACAAATTTGCAAAGCCAAGTATAGCAGATACTTCAGGCGAATCAATACCAAGTACAGCAATAGATACTAAAAGCGATGCAGACCCTAACGAGTGGATGAAGCAATACGCAGAAGATGTTGAAAATGCTAAAAAAGAAACAGAAGCGTTGAAAAAAGAAACTGACAACTTTCTATCTTCTTTTAGTTCAGAATTTTTACAGAATAGCGGAATGGGAAGTTTAGAAACTTTCTTTGATGGTACTTTTGATAAATTATTAAAAGGTGCAGAAACAACAGAAGAAAAGTTTGCCGTTACATTCAACGCAATAGCCGAAAGCGCACAAGAAATGTTTAATTTCATTTCCAACGCTTCACAAGCTAATTTCGATGCTGAATATGCAAGGCTAGAAAGTCAAAAAGACGAAGCTTTGAAGTTTGCAGGAGAAGGTACGGAAGCTAGAAAAAAAATGGAAGAAGGTTATGAAAAGAAGAAAAAAGAAATAGCCGCTAGAGAGGTTAAGGCAAAACAAAAACAAGCTATCTTTAACATTGCTATTGATACGGCTCAAGCTATTGTAAGCACGTACGCACAAGTGCCTAAATTTGACTTTGGGGTAAGCGCAACTACTTTGGCTTTAATTATAGGAGGGATTGGTGCTGCGCAAATTGGAATGGTAGCGGCGCAAAAAATTCCTCAATACTTTGATGGGGGGGTTCACGGTGGAGGTTTGGCAATGATTAACGATGCCGGAGGTTCTAATTATGTAGAAACGGTTGTAACTCCTGACGGTAAAGTTCAACAGTTTAAAGGGCGTGACGTTGTTACAGATTTGCCAAAAGGTACTGAGATTTTTACACCAGAACAATGGCAACAAAAAGAGCTTGAATATATGCTTAATAGTCGTGGCGTAATGCTGAATAATCAAGCTAGTAAAGGATTTACAGCCGAGCAAATGGACGCTATTTTAGCCAAACATTTTGGAAAAATACAAACTAATACAACTGTATTTGATAAAAAAGGTATTATGCAGTTTTCAGAAATGAACGGAAATAAAACAATAAGAAACGCTAACCGTGCCACAGGGTTAGGCTTTAAAGTCTGATATATGAGATTCTTTTTAAACTTTTTAAGTGATAATTACGGACGTAAACAGATAGACGAACCGATAGGCTTTGCAGAGGTTGATTTTAATATCAAACAACGAACAAATGGAATGGCTAGAGATATTGCATTAAATGGCGATAAAATCGATTTTCAGTTTACTTATATGCGTAACCACGAATTAAAACAGTTGCTATACTATTTTAATCGTTTTGGCTTTGAAGCTAAAGTAAACTTAGAAATACAATTTGATGATACTACGAAATACACTTGTGAATTAGACTTTGCAACAGCTCAAAGCGATGACTTTAAATATTTAAAAATAAAAGGATTGCCTTTATCGGACTATCAAATAATCAAAAGACGCAGAAGTGTAAAAGTTGATTTGTTTAGTGATAAAAATGTTGATGGCGATTATATCGCACCTTTAGTTCCTGAAAATATTTTAATGTTGGCTACTCCATTGGTTCAGACTTCTAAATGGGAGCAAACAACGGACTATTCAGAGAATTTAGATAGCACAGGAAAAGACAACCCCACGGGCGATGATAATACGAACTGGTATTATGTAAATCCTTGCCAGTCATTAATTGAACAAGGCGTTGAAAATAGTAGCAGTTTCTTTAATGTTAGCGAAAAAAGAAAAGATAGCAAGAGACCTGCTACTGTATCGGAGTTTTATTTGGTTGAAGCTAAAGACAATCTTAAGAACATAAAAATTAACATAAACAATTTAGATTTAAAGCTAGTTACTGATGCTCATAACGGTGGGAATGGTTATGTAAGTATGTCATTATTAGTAAAATACGGTGTAGATTTAGCCACATCAACAGAAATAGTATTACTAAATGCATACGAGGAAGAAAACAAAACATTTACCCACGTAGGCGATTTTAATGCTACAATTGCGGATATTAAAAGAGATGAAAAGGTTTGGGTATTTTTTCAGTTTAAAGTACGTCAATCTGCAACCAATGTAGCTGGTAATCCTAGATTTGAATGTTTTACTGATATTAAAAGCGGTTTGACAATTGATATAACAGCAGAAAGCACTTCTTACAACTCTATATGTCCGTCTTTCGGGCTTTACGAAACAGTTTCGCAAGTTGTAAAATCTATTTCAGGAATGGATGTTATTGCTCCAAGATTTCAAATAGGAGGCGATTTGTACGGCAATAGATTGCTAAATGGTAATTTATTAAGGTCGATTAAAAATAAACCTTTTAGCGTTAGTTTAGAAGACTTAGAAAAGTCTTTCCCTGAAATAAAATTTGATTATGAGGTCACGCCTGACGGAAAAGTATTCTTTGGTGGCGAAACGGATTTCTATACATCAAACGAAATGGCGTTTTATCCAAATACGCAATTTTCAGAAATGACAAAAGAGTTTAATCCTTTGTATATGGTAAATGAATTTTCATTTGTGTATAAAAACTATCAGTCATTAAAAGAAAATACGGTTGCAGGGTCAGCTGACACTATACACGGAGAAAGTCGATACGTATTGAATAACAAAAAAGTTGAGAATAAGAAAAATGTTGAGGTTGGATGGACTCGTGATACTTTACTAATTGAAACGCAAAGAAAGCAAAGTTTATTAATTGCTGAAAATACCACAACGCAAGATGATGACAATGTTTTTGCACTTGATACGATTGCTACAACGGCAGACCAAACATTTATAGAGGTTACTGAATTATCACACAACTTTCAAGTAACCGAAAATAAATTAGTATTGCGAACCGATGGAGTAATTAATTTCACTTTATTGGGTATTCAAACGGGTAATGCATTTAAAATATTTGCACCTGATAATAACGCAGGGGATTACATCGTATTTCAGATTGACCCCAGCCAAATAACGCTTACAAGGGTATCTAGTGGCGCAATAGGTACGTCTAACGATGGAATTAGAAGTACAAAATATCAATACACAATTGATGATACATTTATACCTTATACCAATAGAACAAATCAGGGCATTGATAGTATATTTAATCTTAATGCTGGAGACAAGTACTCAAATTTGCGTTATTCAGTTGCTAGGAATATCAAAAACTTTTGGAACAGCTATTTAGCTACTTGCAACTTATATTGGAAAGACACAACTATAAAAAACACTTGGTATAAAAATAATGGCGAATGTACAACAAGTATCGGAGGTGTAATACTAAAAGAGAAAGACGATATTTTACCGAGCAACCCAATTGTAACGCCTTTTATGTATAGCAATGTGACATTTAAAGGTATTGATTTTGTTGATTTCATTAACTTACAAAATGCAATTAGAACGCAAAGAGGGTTTATTCGTTTCATTGACAATAACCGTAGAGTAGTGAAATTATATCCTACTGAGGTTGAGTATTCATTACTAGAAAAGCAATTAGACATAAAAGGAGAGGAAAAATTTGAGCCTATATTTATGACATTAGTAACCGACCCTAATTACATATTAATAAACAACGAAACTCGAATAGACTCTATTAAATACGAGATTAAAGATGAAAAGGTATTTGTTTACGATGCAACAAGACAATTGCTTTATAACGGTGTTTATTGGTTTAATGTAAGCGTAAACGGTGCAATACCTGACAGTAAAAATAAATTAAAAGAGTGGATGGATTTAATGATTTAATTATTATATTTGCTTTGTTCTAAACCAATCAATGATGTGCGTATGAAGCTATGCGTAGCAATTTAAAAACTCAAAGACCTCTAGCAATAGGGGTCTTTTTTAATTTAAAATAAATATGAAACAAAAAAAAGCACTTGAATTATTAAAAAACATTTTGGATTTGGCTAACGAATTGCAAGAAAAACAAAATGAAAACTTACGAATTAAAAAGGATACAAAACCAAAGTATTATTTTGAAAGTAATAATGAGAGAGAGATTATTATTTGCAAAGATTCAAAACAAGTATCGCCAAATCTTGAATCATTGAAAGAAGCTATATTAACAGGCGATGGAATCAAAAACAAACGTGTTTTAAAAGACGAACCAACTTTCACGCAGCCTAAAGAAGTTGGATTTAGCGCACTTTATAATGGAGTTATTAGAGTTGTTAATTTTAATGAAAAAGGGATTTCAGGCACTCAATTTTATGGAGTTGAAAAAGTAGATGTTTATATAAATAACGCAGAATGTAGCGGTGTTATTTTAGATATTTTAGATGGTTACATTGTAAATAATTTAGTTGTCTTTAATGAAATTAAAAAAATAAGTGAAGATTGGGTTCAACATTCAAACAAGCTAATAATATTTTAAACCAACATAAAAAATTAATTAAAAACCGATGCATTAATTTGTATCGGTTTTTTTGTATATTTGTCTTAAATAGCGTGTGAAGTAATACGTAACTTTATGGTAGAACCAATAATAAATATTTACAGAACAAAAGAAGAGGCGTTTTACTTCGAAAACTCCCCTATAAACACGCAATATATTTTTAAAGGCGTGCAGTTACTGCCAAATAACCCCCTTAAGTACGTACAAATAACAAACACTCCAAACGGCATTAATTTAGAAG
>JACCED010674599.1_pt1 | contig 11350 bp, 8 predicted proteins | sample 7455021 | NCBI WGS metagenome assembly JACCED01 (sample SAMN15323456, study PRJNA562643) | freshwater metagenome | isolation source: river surface water | place: USA:Blue River Watershed | collected 2017-08-19
GTATTTTCAGATAAATAACTCCAATTAGTTTTATCTGGATTTTCTTTTAAGAGTTCAACTGCATTTTGATTTGAAGATAATAAATACCAACTCATTTTATCTACACGTACCCAATCTCGTATTTTTTGATTTGAATTGCTTTTATAAATCATTTATGATTTTAGATAAAATAATAATCATTTTTTATTTTTAATATTTGGAAAAACGTTCTTTAAATGATTTAGAAGTTTTTTTAAAATCAACCATGGGTTTATAATAATTAATTTCTTGATGTTTATTATAAACAGTTTCCCAATTTATAATAATCTTATTATCAACGTCTTTTAATTCAGGAACCCATTTTTTAACATATAAGCAATCCTTATCATATTTTTTAAGTTGAAGTGTAGGACTGAAAATTCTAAAATAAGGCATAGCATCAGTACCAACCGAAGCACACCAAGACCAGCCCCCGTTATTGCTACTAACGTCATAATCAACAAGTTTAATTGCAAAATAATTTTCACCCAAACGCCAATCCAAATATAAGTTTTTTGTTAAAAAACAGGCAACAAGCATCCTGCATCGGTTATGCATCCAGCCTGTTGTATTTAATTGTCTCATGGCAGCATCTATAAGCGGAAATCCAGTTTTTCCATCTTTCCATTTTTGTAAATACTCTTGATTAGTATCCCATTTAACATTCTTATATTTTTCTAAAAAAGAATTTCCAATAACATAAGGAAAATAAAAGGTTATATTGGCATAAAAATCATGCCATATAAGTTCTCTTACAATTGGATTTGTTTTTGGTGAAGAAATTGAATAATAAATCTCACGAATACTAATACAACCAAATTTAATATAAGCACTTAAATGTGTTGTTTTATCCAAATAAGGATAATCACGTTCCTTATCGTAATTATTAAAGTAATTTTCTTTTATTTTTTTTAAAATAGGTAAGGCATTCGTTCTTCCTCCTTTAACATTCAAATTAGGATTTTCCTTAACTTTAAATAAATTTTTATAATAACTCAATGGTTTTGAATTGGGGTCTTTAATAAAAATAGAAGGAGAATGAGGATTAGAAATAAGAATAGAAGGTTTATAAGTAATTGTTTTTTTATAAAAAGGCGTGAATTTAACATAAGGACTTTTATCATCTTTAAGAACAGTTCCCATGTTTAAAAGGGTATAATCTTCATGAGTAATAGGACTGATGTTATTTTCATTGCACCAGTCAATAATAACCTTATCACGTTTGATGGCGAAAGGGGTATAATCTTTGTTAAAGGCAACAGTTGTGATATGAAACTTTTTTTTAAGTTCTTTAAGAATGGTTATATCATCATCAGTTGTATAATAAAAATTCAAAGGAATTTCGGAGGAAAGGTCTTGTAAGGATTGAAACATAAATTCAACACAATTTTCAGAATAATATTTATTTGTATTTTTGTCAATTTGTTTTTTATTAAAAATAAAAACAGGTAAGATTTTATTATTTTCTTTTAATAACAATTGCAAAGAGGTATTATCAATTAGCCTAAAATCTCTTCTAAAAATAAAAACACTTGTCATTTTTATTCTTATTTTCTTATTAATTTCTTATTTATTTTTATTTATAATTCTATTGGTATTATCAATCAAACGATTTAACTTATCTTTTGTATATTCATAAACAATATCACTTCTTATTTTTTCTGCTTCACCTGAATTAAATGAATTTTCACTTCCTAAAAATCCTAATAAACGTGAAATGAGATTATATAAGAACAATCCTAATTTTAATATGAAATAATGAAGCATATTAATAAATGATAACATCGCTTCTCCAAACAAATCATAAAACATATAACATATATAAAGAAAAATACCAGCAAAAATTATTTTTATAAGGATTTTAACTAATTTTGAAAGATTAGGAATATGACTATTCACTGTTTCTTCTTCAATAGGCGTTGATATTAATATCTTCTTAGGGTCGCTATTAGAACCTTCTTTCTTTTTTTTAATAGAACCACATTGAGGTTGATTATTATTATCTTCCTTATATTTATCACATACAACAGGACAAAAGTTTTTACATGCAATTGAATTATTGCATTTATCTTCATTGCAAAAATCTTTACATTCCACACATTCTTTTTTATTTATGTCATATAATTGACCTGGTTTGCATTTTGAAGTATATTCGTTAAATTCTTCTCCATATAAGATAATATTTTTATTTTTTTTAATGTTATCTATAATGGTATTATCAATTTGATTTTCATTTATACCTGTATTTTTAATTAAAAAAACTTCTTTAAGTTTAGTTGTTTTCTCATCATAAATATCATAACTATAATCTTCTATATTTATAATTGTTATATCTTTATAACCTTCAAATAAACTCTTATAAAGATTTTCAGGATTGTTATCAAATGCTTTTTTTGTAAGTATATGTATATTAATACTAAAATCCGTTTTGTTATCATAACAAATATTAATCGCTTTATATAAGATATTTAATAATCGATGTATGGTATTAGCATCACCTGAATTCAAATCCATCAATTTTTTAATGTTATTAGTAGGATTAAACTCATGGTTATTAATGGTATCAAAGTTTATTTTTTTATCATTCGTTTCATCCTTAGGATAATTAGTTAAATTAAAGATATCTTGATTTATATATTTAGAATAATTATAAGCTAAATAATAGGTATGGATGAGTATTTCATCTGTAAGCATTTGAGAATTATTCATAGCTTTTAGAGTTAATAATTCGGGGTCATTTTCATTAAAATTAGGATTTTTATAAGTAATAATATCTTTATAATTTTCATATTTATTAAAGTTTTTATTGTCAATTGTTTGTGATTTGTTTAAAATAGAATTTAAAGTTTTTTTGATTTCTTCATATGCATTTGTTATTTCTATGTTATCTTCTTTGAAAAAATTACTTGGATTATTATCAATTTTTTTGATATAATTTTTATTAGGAGAATAAATAGAATTATTATTTTGGTAATTTAAAATATTTTTGTTATAAATAGACTGATATAAAAGTGTTAGAGTTTTTTTTGTATTTCCAATGAGATTTATAAGTGCAATAGGTGAGAAATCGAGTTTGTTTTGAATTAAACCATTCATAGCATTTGTTTTATTCACACAAATACGTGTTTTATCTTCTTTAATATAAGGCATATGATTTAAAGGACATGGTTTATAACATTTCTTGACATCTAACTTAGAAAACTCTCCAAAGTCTTTTTCATATTTGTTTCCAAAATGATAATTGGGAGTAACTATCCAATCATACCATTTATCTTCGCAATATGCTTGTTGAATATTTTTTTCATATTTAAATTTAAAGTAATCTTCGTCTTGTTGAAGGTTATTAAAAATACTAATTTTACCTTTGTTGTCAATTGAATAACTAAAATTATTGGGTAATTCAAAATTGGGTATAAATTCGCATTTGTTTGTATTTTTATTATAAGTATAAAAAGGACTATTTTCTAAAATAGCACAATTTATAAGATATTCGTCTTTATCTTTATTATCAATTTTATAACATAAATCTTTTTTATTTTTATCATAAGTATAAATATACTCATTTGTTTCTGGGTTTCTTATTTTAGAATTTAAATCTTTATTATGATAAACAAAATTACTTGAAAATAATTGATTTTCAATTTTATTCTGTTTATAAAAATCATTATAATCATTTAAAAATTTGATAGCGTTTAAACTACATACTTCAAAACCATTTATATAATTATTATCACAACTCATTACTAATAAATATTTATTTTATTTTTCATTTTTCCTTTTTTCTTTTTTGTATTCGTTATTTATTTTTTCTATGTCTGGATATTTATAAGACCCGTTTTCATATTTAAATGCAATAGGAACATCAGTATATTTGTAATTATTCACATTAATATTATTGTTATTCTTCAAATGATAAAAATTTGCTTTTGTTGTACTGTTTGTAAATGGGTATTTATTTTCATCCATCTTATAAATAAAAACGCTTCCTGTATCATTCGCAAATTGTTCTCCAACAGCTTCTAATTTAAAACCTTCATCTTTATCACTATCAAATATTTTTTTCTTTAAGTCATTGGGAAGTTTATTGAAATCAATATTAGGGTAATTATCAAAATTAACATTCCATTTGATATCATTTGGTTTCATCATAGATATCACCTTATCTTCATCTTGAAATTTAATATGATTAATGCCATCATACCTACCTTCATTTGTAGTTTCTCTATTAATACCATTATAATCATTACCAAAAAATTTATTTATGTTATTTTTAAAAATGTTAAAATTTACTTTATATTGTTCAGGAATTATGTTATTTATTTTATTGAAGATGCCTGTGAAAAGAGATGTCTTACCTCCATCTGTTTTAAAAAAGAACATAGAAGTACTATCACTGGAATAATCAAAAGTTTTATTGGGGTCATTTGATTTAAAGAACCATACTAATGCACCTATTAATAATCCTATTAGGATTAATAAAACAATTGTTTTTATAATAACTCCCTTACCTATATTTCCTGTATTTAAGACCCCTCTTGATAAACTTTCAATAGTACTTTTAATACCCGATAAGGTAGTTGCAACTCCACTTCCTATACCATTTACAGTTTTTCTTAAAAGTTCAAAACGTTTATTAAAGTTTTCACTATTAAGTTTTCGGTATTTAAATAAGCGATTATTTTCTTTATTGATGTTATCTTGGATTTCGTTGTATTCACCGCGAGCAATTTTATATTTAATTTCTGCATCTTTATTAATATTCGTATATTTATCAAATAAGTATTTCTTTTTTCCTAATTCTATATTTCTTTTGATATCATCAGTGATATAGGGACCCTGTTTGACACCATAATTATGGAAAACATCTTCAACTATACTTTGACCTCCTTTGTTATTATTCGCGTTAAGATTTTTTCTCTTCATTTTTTCTATTTCTTCTAATTAATAAATGAAATTTAATTTATTTTCAATCGTAATTATTATTGTAATTATATATGTCATATGTTATTTCATATTTCCATCTTATGTTTTAATTTTAGAAACATCAATAACGGATTTTAATTTCAGTCAATTAACTTCAAGACAACCTCTTATAATAACTGATTTTCTTAAAGATGCAAAACCTTTAATAGAAAGTTGGTTCAAATATAACATAATTACACAAATTCCAGAAATAAAAGAAGAAAATAAGGAATGGGAATATAACAAATATAAGTATTTATTTATAAAAGCAAAAAAGAATACCGAAGTAATTATTTATAAAGCAAGTGTTTATAAAAATCCTCCAACGGAAGAAGATAGAATAATAGCAATAAAACTTAAAGAAAATCAAAGTTTAATAATTCCGTATAGATGGAAGTATTTTATAAAAACAAAAGAAGAAGTTGAGATATGGGGCATTGATGATTATATTACTTTTTTCGTGGGGCTTGTTTTTTAGTTGCAGATGATTTCTTAGTTTCACCTTTGAGGTCATTTTCATAATCTTCAAGAATTTCTGTTTTATTTTTAATCCATTCTTCGAGAAGTTCATTTAACTCATTTTCCCAAATATTAACGATAGAAGTTTGTTTCAGTTCTTCAAGTTCGGTTTTAAGTTTAATCACTTCTTGTTCGAGATTTTCTTTTCTTTCTGTTGTTAATTGTGAAATAGGCAATTTAAGCAAATATTCATAAGAATTTTCATATTTATAATATTCAAGTTTTTCTAATTGTTCTACGACATCAGCATGTTTTCTATTCATAATAATAATATTACCTTCAATAACATCAAGAATGAATTTAATTTTTGAAGATAAGATAAGATATTCCTTTTCCATGATTGAAATTTGATTTTCTTTACGTTCTTGATACTTATAAATACGTGTATAAAACCATTCCTTAACAATCTCATTAATATTCGCATATTTCTTAATATTACCTTTTGTTGTGAATAAATGAAGATTATTTAAACTCAGGTTCTTACTTGAAGTCAAATTAAACTCACTTAAAACTTTTGCGTCATCTAATTTCTCATTTACAGTAACCGTAAATTTTACATTCTTAGAAGTATAATGACTTTCAAATGATTTAATAATGGGACTATTTTTTGTGATTTGTTCTTCTAAGAATTCCTTATAGTTTTCAGTCCAAGTTCCAACAGGAAGTTCAGTAATTTCCAGGGTTGTCTCATTCTTCCAACTATAACAACCTTTTGAATTATAAACTCCTTTTTCGTTCTTATAAATATCTCCCTTAAATCCCAAGTAAAACGGTTTAATTTCTCTTATTTCTGTTTTCTTCACGTGTTCGATTGCATTTTCAATGTCGTCTTTACATAAGATATTACCAATATTCGTTTTGATATCACTTAAAATTCCCAAGTAAATATGAATGACATCCTCAGGATTAAATTGAGGAACATTTGTGGAATAACCAGTACCAATACCAATGGCGCCATTAATAAGAATTAAAGGAATAATAGGAAGATAATAATCAGGCTCGATATCAATTCCATCATCATTCAAGTAATTAAGGATGTTATTATCTTGTTCCTTAAATAACAATCGTGTTAATTTTGAAAGACATGTATAAATATACCTGGGCGAAGACGCATCTTCTCCTCCTTGAATTCTGGTTCCAAACTGGCCATTGGGAACAAGCAGGTTGATGTTATTAGTTCCAACAAATACTTGTGCTAAACCGATAATAGCATCTTGCAAAGAGCTTTCACCGTGATGATAAGCGGTTACTTCACTCACATTCCCAGCGAGTTGTGCAACTTTAATTTCATTTGAAAATAAACGTCTTTTCAAACAAGCAAATATAATCTTACGTGTGCTTTCTTTTAAACCATCCATGATATTAGGAATGGAACGTTCTAAATTTCTATTACTGAAATGAATGAGGTCATGATTAATAAAGGTTTCGAATGTTATTTCTTCTTCCTTATAATCAAGGACTTTTGTTTTATCGTAATTAGAAAGCCATTCTTTACGGTCATCTGCTCTTTTCTTATTAAAAGCGAGATTAATATACTCGTCAGATTTTTCCGTATGTTTATATGTAATCTTCTTCATTTCTTTGAAGTAACCTTTTGCTTCTTCATCAGTAGAAGTACCAAGTCCCTTGTAGTATTTAATTTTCCAATGATTTTTACCTGTTAAGCTTTCGCTCCATTTCTCATAATCGCTTGTATTATAAAAGCACATAACCTCTTTTGTTGTGCTATGAGTTGCTTTAATAATCGGGGTAAGCATGGATGTAATGAAACCGTTGTGTTTATATAAGGAAGTCCATAAAGTTTCAAAGACGTTGAATAAGAGACCTTTGATATGACTACCGTCGTGGTCCTGGTCAGTCATAATCATAATACGACCATAACGAAGAGAATTAATATCACTACTATAATCCTTGTTTTGTTCTAACCCGAGGATTTTTTTAAGGGCAGTAATTTCAGCATTATCGGTAATCTTCTGATAGCTAACATCTTTAACATTCATAATTTTACCTCGCAGAGGGAAAACGCCATAATAATCTCTGCCAATAACGCTTAAACCAGCAATAGCAGTTGATTTCGCTGAATCACCTTCCGTTAAAATTAATGTGCATTTTTTGCTATCTTTTGTTCCAGCAAAATTTGCATCATCTAATTTCGGAACAATGATTTTATTTACCTTCTTACCATCAGTTTTAACGAGTTTCTTTTGTTCAATAATCTCATTCGCACTTAAAGCTTGTTCGATAATACCTGATTTATATAACTTTTCATAAAACTTGTCTGATAACTCACATTTAGAACCAAATTTGGCAGTCAAAGTTGTTAATGTTTCTTTTGTTTGACTATCAAATGAAGGATTTTCAATAACAGATTTGATAAACACGAAGATATTATCTTTAATCTGTTGAGGACGAACAACCTTCTTTTTTTTCGTCAAAACCATTTCAGTTATTCTTTTAGTGATAGCATTTGTAATATAATCAACATGTTTGCCACCGCGAATGGTATTGATACCATTGACAAATGACATTTGTTCAAAAACACCAGTTGTATTTACGGCAACAACGATTTCCCAACGTTCATTGGGCATTTCATAGAAACGAGGTTGTTTTGTTTTTGTATCCAAATATAAATCCACGTATTTTTCAAAGTCTTTCACAGGAATTTTAATATCATTCAAATAAACATTTACAGAAGCGGTAGTACATGCGGAAACATCATAAACACGTTTTTTAAATAACTCATACATATCATCAGTCATTTCTTTTAATCCAAATTTTTCATAATCGGGCATAAAAGTGATTTTCGTATAAGGTTTCTTTTGACATGTTTTGATTTCAGGTTGTTCTTTTACCGTAAGATTATTTTTGAATGTTTGTTTATATAACTTCTTTCTAATGTGATCAACGGTTTCAATTGTAAATTCCTTTGAAAAGATATTGGCGAGTTTGATACCAAGCCCATTGACACCACCAACGGTTCTAATAACATCATCATTATAATTAGAGGAAGTAAGAAGTTCGCCGAAAATCAATTCAGGAATATAAATGCCATATTCGGTATGTTTTAAGACTTCAATACCGATACCATCATTTAGAATTTCAATAACACCCGTTGCCTTATTTAAATGAACTCTGATGTTCTTAACAGGGTTTTCTTCGTTTTTGGTTCGGACGGAATGGTCAATAGCATTCACAATTGCTTCATCAAAGATTTTAAATAAACCAGGAATGTAAGTGATTTGTTTTTTAATGATTTTATTTGAGTTATCCACGACGAATGTTTCGATGGTATTTGGTTCAATGGAACCAATATACATGGAAGGACGTGAATAAATATGAGTTCTTAATTCGTGCTTTTTGTATTTGTCACTCACAGCGGTTTCGGTCATTTGCTTAAAATATAATCTTTATTTTTAAATAAAAATAAATCAGTTTTTTATTTTTGCATGATACTTCTAAGATATTTTATAATTATTAGGGAAATTTCTTCTATTGTTTTATTTTCGATATCTATAATAAGAATATTAAAGTTTGATTCTACTGCTTTTTTATAAGTTTCTTCATGAAGCTCATGAATATCATTGAGGTAATCAATACTTATATTTGTTTCGTTTTCTCTGCCTCTTTCTAAAATCCTCTTTAAGCAATTCTCAGGATTTGAACGAAGATAAATATAAAAATTAGATTTCCAAATTTCATCTGTTTTATCATATAATTCATTTATAATAACATATTCTTGATTTGAAATAAGATTATTGTTATACATATAAGTATTAAAAGTATTTCGAATGAAATAAGGACTTCTTTCCATTAACATCAAACTTTTATTTTTTTCTTGTATCCAAGACCTATCTAACCATACTCGTAATTGTAAATTAAAATGATTTTTGTTATTAATATAAATGTTATCCAAATATGATTTCCATTTTTCCACTGGTTCTAAATCAATATAAATGTTATAATTATTATGCAAATGGGTTAAAACGGTTGTTTTACCCGCTCCTATATTACCATCAATTGTTATTATAGGCATTTTTATTTATAATTATTTATTATTTTATTACTTATTACTTAAATATATCATAAGTAGTATTTGATTTTATTAAGGAATTTATATTTGTAGTTGTTATTGTTTTTTTATATTTCTTTAAAGATGTTAATAAACAATTTATGTATTTATCTACAATTATTATCATCTTTAATACGACTTCTTTTGAAGCAGTAAGAGAATAATATTTAAGGATATCTTGAATGCAAATATAAACAACTTTTGTTTTTTCTCTTTTTTCATCAGAACCACCGCCTGTTATTGCTGGACGCGCTATACCGTTATTAAAATCAACTTGTAATATATCGGCATTGTTATTAACAGGAGAATAACTTGCGCTTTGGATACCATAATATTCACTTGGAAGAACTGGGTCACCGCCTTTTTGTTCTTTGTTTGTTATTTTGCAGGTACTTTTAATATAACCATAAACGATTTGAACATTTTTAGAGGTTATGGTTTTACTGTTGTTGATGAAAGCAATAATAGCACATATAGATACGATATTAAAAACCATATTTTCTACGTATTTATTAAGGGTTTTAAGAGCTGACTTTTCGAGTTTTAAATTACAAGATTTAACGATACTATTTGTATATAAGGAAATATCTTTCATAATATCTTTTCTATAAAATAAGAAAGAAAAGAAATGAATAATAATGATATTTTTAATGGAAGAGTTAATTTATATGATAATAACCCTAAAATGAGTATTAATGTTAGGGATTTATCTTTAAATGAACCACGTATTTATGTTGAAAATCAAAATAGTGTTTATAAGTTGTTTTTTTCACAGGGAAATATAGATATCTTACAACAAGGAATAAGAAATAGTGTTTATAATCAAACAGGAAAAATAATAGGGAAACAAAGCGAACAAGAATTAATAATAATCATGAAATCTATTTATACGGAACATTCAAAAAATCTTCCTTGTAATATTCCGCAACAAGTAAAGGAGTTAAATACTTATGTTTTAAGATGGTCAGTAAAAGAAATTATTTCAAATATGGATGCTTATAACGAATATAAAAAAACTGTTAGTACAATGCCATTACCATTAGAACATTCTTTATTAACATCACAAAGAGGGACAAAAATACTTGAAATAAAATCATTTATATAATATAGAAACATGGGTAATAAATCTTCTTCAAGTTGTTCTTCTGGTATTAACAATGAAACTAATAATTTAACTGATTACGATATGACAGTTTATAAAATGCGAAAAGAAAAAATTTTTTATGGAACAATTGCAATTTGTGTCACTTATGGTATAATTGCATTGTTGTTATTAATAGCCAGTTATTTATCAGATAAAATAAGATATATCTTATTAACGAGATTTTTACCATTTACAGTTGTTTATATCATAGGAACAATCATAATAGTTCTTTATTTGTTACATCAAGTTTTAAATTTTAAGGCAATAAAAATAGAAAAGAAAAATAAATATGATGAAAATAGTTGTCCTGATTATTGGAAATTAAAAACTTATAATCTAAATGATGTTAAACCCATATTTGACCCAAGTATAAATGCTAATTATTTTAAAACTCGTTGTGTATTAGATAACGATAATAAGATTTATAATAAGAATGATTTAGCAAGTAAATATAGTTTTAGATTTGATAATACAGGAACAAATAACATGCATTCAAACTTATATGATGCAAATAATAATAGAATACAAAATAATATACTTAAAGACATAACAAATGAAACTAATAATAGTGATATTTATTATAGTTTAATAAAAAATTCTTTTATCATGAATAATTATAAGGTTGAAAGCGAAGATAA
>JACCED010293212.1_pt1 | contig 11347 bp, 8 predicted proteins | sample 7455021 | NCBI WGS metagenome assembly JACCED01 (sample SAMN15323456, study PRJNA562643) | freshwater metagenome | isolation source: river surface water | place: USA:Blue River Watershed | collected 2017-08-19
CGTTCGCGATAGTTCAGGAAGATCCCGAAGTAGAGCAGGGCCATGCGCAGGGCAGGGAGGTGCGCCTCGATCGTTTCGTCACACAGATCCACTGCTTCCCGGTAGGTTCTCTCCGCGACGTCGGGGTGGTCCTGCTGGTTGTGGCACTCGGCGAGATCCTGGAGGGCGTCGACGATTTGCGGGATGCCTGCTTCCGCCTTTCGGATGCGGACGCGTCGTTCGAGCATAGCCAGCTCGGGTCCAGATTCCTTCATCTCCGAGTAGAACAAGGCCAGGTCGAGGCAGACCGTGTCGACCTGGGTGCTGTCGGGGCCGAAGTGCTCCTCGGCGAACGCGAGGGCTTGGGTGTACTCCGCCCGGGCCGATTCCATGCGGTCGGCGAAACGGTGTTCCTTGGCGGCGGCCATCCGGTCTTTGAACTCGGCCAGAAGGGCTTCTTTGCTCGGTTTTGACATGATTTAGAACGATTTAGGTACAATCTGACAGCAACTGTTAGCATTGCAAGAGAATAGGTTTAGGGTGATTGTTTGGGGCATTGTCCGGGCCTTGGATCCTCAATGTGGATTGTGATGCAAAGCGTTGAATTTGGCGGGGGTTCTCGGCACTGAAAGTCTGCGGCGCATCTCATGGCTCTATCTGGCAAGGACTGGCCGATGAAGCCTAGGCGCGGCTCATGTGAAGTACGGTTTCTCCGGGCCACCTGCGGTTGGTCAGAGAGGTGAACCGGGTGTGATCGACGCGAGGGCCTGCCTGCCTGTTCCACGTCATGGAATGAAGGTTTTCCCGGGGCTTGATTCGTCGTCGGGCAGGGTTGGGCTTTACTTCGTAAATGCCTTATATAACTCCATTTTATGGATAAAAAATACTACACCCATCTGAACGGACAGAAAGAAGGGCCGATGACCGCGGCGGACGTCCTGGGTATGATCTCGAAGCTCTCCCCCGGGCAGACCCTTAACGTCTGGAGCCCCGAGCTCACGGAATGGAAGCCTATCGCCGAATGCCTCGACATCCTGAGGGCGGATGCCGCCGCCGGGCAGGGCGCGGGTCAGGCCGTCTACAGCCCGTCTCAGGCCAAGTCTTCCAAGAAGGTCGTCCTCTGGGCCAGCCTGGCCGTGGTCATCCTTGCCGTCGTGGGCGGTGCCGTCGTCTTCCTTCAGGAACGCGCGGCTGCGGCGGAGAGGGAGCGTGCCGCGACCGCCGAACAGGTCGTAGGCGGCAAGATCCTCATCGTGCAGAAGAACGCCGAAGTCCGTAAGCTGGCATTGGTAAAGGTCGACGTGATCCGCAAGGAGGATGCCCTGAAGTGGTTCGCCTCCGTGCAACCCGCCGCCGACTCCAAGCTCTCCGCGGCAAAGGGTTTCACGGCCAAGTCGCTGGACGACATCATCCGTGTACGCCACGACGCGGATGCGCTCGTGTCTGACTTCGGCTCCAAGGCCTCGGAGATGGGGAGCCTGAGCTTCAATCTCATCGCGCTTGAGTCCAGCATGCGACTCCAGCGGCGTGGGGCCAGCGTGAGGGATCTGGACGAAAAACGCGAAAGCATCAGGAAGCAGATCGCTTCGCTGGGTAAGTATCTGCCTGAAGGTTTCGCGGGTCAGTTTGAAGCGGGAGCTAATCAGCGGGTCTATGCTCAGGCGCTCGCCGCCAAGTCGCGCGGTTTCAGCGCCATCCTTCGCGAGGCTCGCGAGAAGGCCGACAAGCCCGAGCGTGACATGCAGTCTCTTGTCGAGACGCTCCGCGCGTATTCCGCGGAATTCAGTTCCGACGTCACGGGACTCATGTACGTTCCTCCGGCTTCGGTCAAAAGGGTCGCCTCCGCGACGAGCGACGGGGACGGGCTCTTCTCCCTGAAGCTTCCTCCCGGAGAGTACTACGCCATCGCCATGTCCTCTCGTCAGGTCGTCGGCACCACCGAGCAATATTACTGGGCGATTCGATTCGTCGTCAGTCCCAAGGGCGACAACGCCATCATGCTCGGCAACCAGAACCTGGAGGCCTCCGATCCCTCCGTCTGCCTCTGGCCCGCCGACCTATGCAACGGCCTGGCAAGCAGCCGGAAGCAGCTGGAAGCAGGAGCGGCTTCATTGGATGAGGCCCTCAAGGCCTATAAGGCTAACCGTCCTGACGCCGTCGTCGAAAAGACGGCCGCTGAGTCGGAAGAGTACTTCAACAAGATGAAGGCCACGCTCTGACCTCGGCGCACGGATCTCGCCAGTCTCGCCGCGGCGCTTGAGCAAAGCCATCGCGACCAGGCGAAAGATGTCCTTCGTCGCCTTTTTCAGAAATCTTCCTCGTCGATCTTGGTGGTGCTGCCGCTGTAGCCGCCGCGGGTCACCCGCGTGAAAAACGTGACGCTCAGCCGCTGGTTGGTTCCGATATAGACGGCTTCCTTGTCCGCATGGAAAGTCGAGCTGGAGCCGAAGTAGTGGGTGGTGCCTCTCCATTCCGAGCCCGGGCCGGTGACGTACTTGATCAGGTAGCTGTCCGGGTGCACCCCAAGCTCGTAGCTTTCGCCGGCCCGGAGGTAGATGGTAGCCCTGAGGTTGCGGTTCGAATCGTAGACTTTGACGTAAGCGGGCTTGCTCATGTTGTTGGTCATCTTCAGGGCCGCGCTGGCTCCCACGACCCCGCCGCTCTGCAGCTGGCCGAAAGGTTCTGCCACGGTAGGCACGGAAGGCCTTGGGGCGGCTTGTCTGCTCGGAGCAGGTTCGACATAGCCGGTCGAGGGTTGGCTGACCTTGGGCGCCGAGGAGTGCTTGTCGTTGCAGTTGCTGATGATGCTGCCCACGCCGATGACCACGGCCAGGATGATGATGCAACCACAGCTGTTGTTTTCCGAGCTCATGCGGAGACGCTCGGTCATCGTCGTCGCTCCGTCAAAGGTCTTAATTTTTTACAATAAAATTACGACCTTGGCTGGGCCGATTTGCCGCACGAATGGGCGGGATTGAGGCTCGGCTTAGCCCTGGGTGGCGCTAGACATCGGCAAGCGGGGCTCAGATGGGGCATGGGAGGTGGAACGCGGGTTGACATCATTCTTAATGCTTTATTTTAATCAGGCATGAACCCCATCCCTGCTTCGTACGATCGCGAAAGACTCGTGAACATGGCGACCGCCCAGCGTAACGTCATCCGTCTTTACCTGGTCCTGATCCTGGCATCGTTGTTCCTTTCCTCCGCGTTGATCGCTTTGGCGGCGATGCTTGATTTCCCGGCAGGCATCGTCGGCCTCATCTCAGCCTTGGATCTGGCCGTTCGGCTGGTCTTCTTCGTGCTGGTGGCGATCCAGGGAGGGCGTCTCGCCCGCGCCGTCGAAGGCGACAATGCGTTGGGCTACCAGATCCTCTTCTGGATCCCCTGCCTAAGTCTCATCGCTTTGCTCATCCTGAGCAGCCGAACAAACCGAATCATGAAGCAGAACGGCATCAAGGTCGGCTTCCTCGGCGTTGATCCGGCCAACATTCCCTGACTGGTCAGGAAACCTGCCGAGCCCTTTGCCGGCCAGGTAAGCAAGGTCAGAAGTTGAGCGGCAAGCTCGCAAGGCTGACGAGCGCGTCGCTGAGCTCCTTGGCGACGGCAAGGTTTTCCTCCGTCACCTCGCCGCTTATCTCGATGCCCTTGGTCTTGAGCAGGGTGATGATGGCTCCGTAGCGTTGGTGCAGCTTCAGGTCGGCATCCTCGACCCCCGATCTCTCAAGGGCGGGTGGCACGCCGAGCCGGTTGAAGGCGCTTTGGCACTGACGGATTTCGGCGAAAACCTTGTGAGCCGCGGTGCGGAAACCCTCCTCGGAACGAGGTCCGCGATGGGCGATCAGTTCGCCGACCCTCTGGCTCAGCTTGTTGGCGAGGATGATACGTTGCTCTCGGGCGATCTCGACCGGGGAATTGGAGTGATTCCCGGCATACGGGCGGGAGGAGGGGATGGCCGCGATTTCGTCGAACGGGATGGGGTTCCGGCGGGAGTTTCGCAGCTCCGTGATGTCGATGTAGATGTAGTCGTCGTTCCGTTTCGAGAGGGGGTGGTCGCCCTCCGTGTTGGCCGCGATCATGGCCCTTCTCAGGTCGGCGGAACCGAGGAGGGTGGTTTCGATGCCGGTGATGAAACGCTTGTTCTCCTGATCGCTGACGCAGACGTAGGCGTGCCCCGGCACGAGCATGATGCCTACGTTCAGGCCGATCTTCCTGAGGATGGAGCAGAGCAGGACCGAGCCGTCCACGCAGTTGGCCTGCGAGGCGGAGATGGACTGATCGAGGAAGCGCACATGCTGGAAAGCGAAGCGTTCGGATGAGGTGGTCGTCGTGATCGAGGAGTAGCTGAGCCCGCGGTTCTGCAGGGCGGCCCAGATGGCGGCCACCTGGGGCCAGATCTTCTCTCTACCTCCTTGGTAGCCGATGAATTCATTGCAGATCCCGGTCTCCTTGGCTTCGCGCAGGATGACGTCGATCCAGGGGTGGTTTTCGTTCACGTAGCCCGCGAGCGTGCTCCGCATCGAGGCGCGTTTCGTGCTCAGCAGCCCATGCTTCAGCATGGTCTGCGTCTCGACCATCATCGGGCAATCGTTGATCTGGTGGACCTGCCATTTTTCGGTGATGATCCTGCCGGCGCCCTGACCGCTCCGACGGACGCTGAAGGAAAGGTTCATGAACGTGGTCTGCGTGTTCCTTCTCAGCGCTGCGTAATCGTAGGCGATGCGCGGGAAGAGGACGACCACCGCGGCGTCTTCCATGATGGTGAAGCTCTCGGTCGATTCGTTGATGAAGCGGTCGCCGCTCACGGTGACGACGTAGGTTTCGCCTTTGCGCACTTTGTTGACGGAGACGCCGATGCTTCCGCTGATGCCATATTGGGGCGCCAATCCGGGCTCGGTGCGATAGCCGCTGCTGAGGTTGCTGTTGAGGCTCAGCTGATGAGACGGAAAAAGCTCGTTACCTCTCGCCGCAAACGGGGCGAAATCGGCCGGGAGGTCCGAAGCCGCGGTCTCGCCAGGAGCGGAGGGTGTCGCCGTGACGGCCGGAGGCGCGGAGGGCCTCAGCGCCGAGGTGTCAGCCGGGATGATTCGCCCGCGGGGTTTAGGGGGGTGGCTTTCTTCGTATTTCTCCCAGAGCCAGGCTCCTCCCATGAGCGTGAAGAAGACGGCGAGGATGATCAGGGCTGCCATGTCCCGGCCGGAGATGCGCTGTTTTCTGCCCATTTTTCTAATATTTGTCTTACCAATTATTTCATGACAAGGCCTAATCTCCCTGGGTTCGCCGGCTTTCTCGCCGAAGAAAGGCGGCGAGCCTGTTCAGGCGAAATGGATTGAGGGCTTGGCCGAGGCGACCGAGCATGCGCCCATGAAGCCCCGATTCCTCCTGCTCCTGCTCGTCCCGTTCTTCCTCCGCGCCCAGACCGTCGAGAGCATGTCCGTCTACGAACTTTCGGAACTGACCGGTTCCCAGGTGTATTTCGCCAGTCACTTCAAGCCGGAGGCCCTGCGCGACCCCAAGAAGGTCGACGACGAGGACCGGGCGGCGCTGCTCGGCGCCATCGGGAAGAGCGGCATCGCGATGCCTAGGCTCAAGGTTCCCTATGTCCGCGACGACACCACCGTCCAGGCCGGAATCATCCGTCTCCTCAAGATCAAGCAGAAGGATGGCAGGGTGGTCGAGGTGGGTCAGAACGAATACAAGGACGGCAAGGACAACCTCCTCGTCTTCCGGGAGGAGGACACGATCACCTGCCTGCTTCTCGCCGAGGGCGTGACCCAGATCTACACCATCCATCTCAATGTGACCTTCCCCGGGGGCGAGAAGCTCGTGACCATGCATACCACCCGCAACCGTCCGCTCGGCGTCTCGACCATGACCGTAAGCGGCAAGGCGAAGCGCGTGGAGTGACCTGTCTGGCCTCGGCCGAGGGGCGTTTTCGTTCCTCCCGTCGGCCGGAGGGGGCATTAAGCCGTTGCCCTCTAAGATGTCTTTAATGTAAATCCCGCATGCGCCAGTCTTTTGCCTGCCTGCTCCTCGCCCTGATGTCGGTCCTGACGGGCTGCAAGTCCCCTCTGGAGAAGATCGATCAGTTCGCGGCCGAGGAGGACTTCGACGGAGCCTTGGCCTACCTCGTGGAGAAAGGCGTGGCATCCTCCGTCTCCGCCGAGCTGGACCGGAACGATGAGGAGGTCCAGAAGCTGCTCGCCGCCCGTGATCTTTACCGCGGGAAGATCGAAGACCGTTTCGGCAAGGAAGCCGCTTCGGCCCTGGACAGGGGGAATTCTCGCGCTGCCCGTCGCCTGGCGGACGCGGCGTTGCTTCGTTGCGCCTGGTCAGACGAACTCCGCAAGCTGGCGACGCGAGCCGCCAAGGCCGTCGCGCGTCTTGACGAAGGGCTCGCGGCGCATGCCCGGCTGGAAAAGGCCGATCTCGCCGCGCATTGGGCTTTCATCGAGCGCTACAAGCCTGACGCCAAGCTCGCCGCCGACGACGCCGCTTTCATCGAGGCTCTGGAGTCAGTCTCCCGGAAACTCGCGGCTGCCGAGTCGGCCGGGCTGCGCGATGACCTCGAGCATGGCGACGCGGACGCGGTGAACTCCCGTATCGAAAAACTCCGCCGACTCTACGTCGATGAGTCCCAGCTTTCCCAGGTCGTCGCCTTTACGAAGGAGATACTCGCTTCGTATGTCACCCCCCGGCTGCTGGAGGCCGAGGAAGTCCGTGGCTTCGTCGCCAAGCGCGGCAAATGGCGTGGCATCACGCAGCCGCAGCTCAGCGATGTCGTCGCCGTGCTGCTGGCTTCCGTCGACGGTTGGATGGCTAAGTCGCTCCGTCTGGCCGTCGAGCGTAAGCATGATGCCAAAGGATTGGTCGATGCGGTCGAGGAGCTTTACGTCTCCCGGGGCCGACGGGATCAGGCTGGTTTCTCCTTGGCGGATCTTCATGTGATCCGCGGCGCCAGGCTGGCCAAGGAAGGGGCCAACGCCTCGGCAGCCCTGTTCCACTTCGAACGCGCGCGGGAATTGAACCCCTCGGCCGATGTCTCGGCTTTGATCGAGCTGGCCAAGTCCACCCGCAGCAAGCTCAAGCCCATGACCGTCTCGCTGACGCTTTCGTCAGGTGCCGAAGCCGCCCCGGACACCATCGGCCCCGTCTACTATATCAGCGCTTTGAACCTGATCGAGAAGACCCGTGACGGCGTGCGCTGGGCTTTGGCCGAGCCGGAGACCCCAGGGGCGGACGTTACGCTGTTCATCGAGAAGGCGGAACGTTTCGTGCCCAAGGTGGCCGATCTTTCGGTGGTCCAGTCACGTTATTTCGCCCACATGCAGTCGGTGCCTAATCCTCAGAAGGGTTATCTCAAAGGTCAGCTCAACGCCGCCGAGATGTCCTATCAGTTCGCGCTTTCCAGCTACAATTCCGCCGTATCCAGCTTCAACATCTATCCTTCGCAGTATTCGCTCAACACCGTCAACTACGCCGAGAACAACCTCGAATCGGCCCGCACCCATTACAACTCCCTGGTCAGCCTGTATAACGCGACCCCTGCCACCGTGGAGGAGCCGGTCTACATGCCCTACAGCTTCTTCGAGGGCAACATGCGCTGTGGATACGTGGCCGCAGGCAAGGTCGTCGTGCAGGGCACGGAAGCCCAGTTCGCCTCGCGCCGCGTCGATTCCCACTACGTCCGCCTCAACACGAAGTTCACCGACATCTCGGCGACGAACCGTCGGGACGTCCAATACCCCGTAGACAACGTCTCGGAGCAGCTTTTCGCGAACATCGTCGCCGTCGCCGCCGACGTCACCGAAAAGGTCGCCTCGGTGCGCATCCTGCCTGCCGATGAGTTCATCGGCAATCTTTCCGAGGGCGAGAAGGCTTGCGTGGCGTATGCGATGCATCCGCTGAAGCAGCCTGACGCAGCGGGGCTTGGCCTGCCGGGATGGGCTCGCAAGTTCGCGGAAACCTGCCGCTTCGTCGGCGTGAAGGTACTTCCTCCGGAGCGCTATCTGGAACGTTGCGTCCGGGACTATCCGGCTGCCTTCGATGACCCTCGTTCCATCGCGCTCATGCGGGGCATGGTCTGCCGTATCGATTGTCAGTCGCCGTTCGGCGACTCCCGGGGATCCGGAGCCGTCATCTCCGCCGACGGCCTGATCCTCACCGCCGCCCACGTGATCCGTGGTTCGGCCAACAAGGTGGTCTTCAATTCGGGACCGAACAAAGGCGAGTTCGAGACCGAGATCGTGTTCGTCGACGACCGTAGCGACGTCGCCGTGCTCAGGGCCAAGTCCCTCCGTTCGGAGCGATGGTTCAACGTCCGTCTCGCCGGATTTCCTTCTCCCGGCGACCCGATCATGGCGATCGGCTATCCCGGCCGGCCCAGCGGAGGCGACGCGACCCAGGATTTCGTGACCAAAGGCATCATTTCGGCCTCCAATTCCAGCAAGGGCTGGCTGGTGGCGGACCTCACGGTGGCGAGCGGTAACAGCGGCGGACCTGTGATCTCTGCAAGTACCGGAGAAATCGTCGGCGTCGTCTCCCAGGTGATCTCAGCCAGCATCAAGAAGAACTATGCGGCGTCAGGCTTCTGGTGCAAAGCATTCCCTGCGGCCCGGCTGACCGAAGCCCTGGGGTTGAAGGATCGTCCTTGAGCCCAGGCGCCAAGGCCATGTTTTCTCGTTTGCCTCCCTCGCGGATATTTATCGAATACTTACATGAGAATCCCCGCCATCCTCCTTTTCTGTTCCACCATGCTCACGGGTTGCGTGGGGTCCTGGGCTTTTGCCGATTCGGCCTATGAGGTCGATTTCAACGGCCCTGAAGGCAAGACGGGTTGGTCCAAATACGAACAGAACGCCTATTTCCGCAACGTCACCCCGCGGGAAGTCTTCGATGCTGCGAAGGACGCCCTCGGTGCGTCAGGTTTCGCTCTCCGTCGCGCTGATTATGCTTCTGGCGTCGTGATGGGTGAGCATGGGATGACGGCGCATGACTGGAACATCATGGCGGCGATTTATTTCCGCGCCGAGGACGGCGGAGTCCGTGTCCGCGTCCAGGCCGAGGGGTCCAAGGACATCGGTTTCTCCGGTGATGTCACCAGCGGCGGTTGGACCGGGGATATGATCAACACGATGCGTAATCGCCTCGGGCGCTGAGGGCACGGCATTCCGTGTCTTCGGGGTCGCTCAAAGTCTAACGCCTGCCCTGGACTTTTCGGCTTCGACCAAATCCAGGCCGACCTGCGGCCCTGACATCATGAACCGGATTCATTCCTGATGACCAATCCCACCGTTCATATCGCACGCAACGGAGTCGTCATGGGCAGATTTCCGCCGGCTGAGGTCCGTGCTCGTCTGGCTTCCGGGCATTTCCTGCGCTCCGACCATTATTGGATCAAAGGGATGGCAGGATGGGAGCTGGTTTCGGATGTGTTTGATGGGCCGGCTGGAAAGATTCCGCCTGCGTTGCCGGCCTCTCCTCCGGCCTTGCCACCGGCTTTGCCGCCGGTCTTGCCAGCCGGCAACAATCCAAAGGGTATCTCCAAGGCCTGCGTTATAATCCCCGTCGTCTGCGTCGCCCTAGTCTTGGCCTTGATGGCGCTCTTTCAGGTGACCGCATACTTCACGCTCAAGCAGCCTTTGGCTCGGGCCATGCGCTCCGATGAACGCAACCAGGGCATCGTGGCATCTGCTTATTACCGCAACTTCCTCCCGGGCGGAGAGGTAGTGCTCAATATAGATGGCGTGGGCCGAGAGACCAAGAACGTGGATCTGATGCGGGTGATCCTCCAATTCGCGGCCACCCAGCAGCACGAGACCCATGACCGGGTGATCCTGGCCTTCAGGGGTGAAGAGCGCTTCATGATGACAGGTGAGCACTTCCGAAAGCTTGGGCGGGAATACGGCGTCCAGAATCCCATGTATACCATGCGTACGCTGCCTGAGAACCTCTACCGCATGGACGGCCGCCGGGCCTTTCCTTCCTGGGAGGGGGGCGCGCTCGGCGTGATGGCGGAGCAGATGAAGAACTTCTCGGAGTTCATCGAAGAGTGGCTTCGTTGAGCTTTGCGGGCTTGCCCATCATTGTAGGTTTATTGTATGGCTTACGTCGAAGATCGACCAGCTCCTCGCCATGCAGACCAACGCCCGAAACCTTGGAATCAGCCTAGCCGTCGCCGCTTTCCTTGCCCTTACGATCTACCTCCTCGGCGCCTTGTCGGAAGAGCCTTCCGGAGCAAATTCCGTCGTCAGCGCGCCTACGCCTCGTACGCCCGCCGAGCTCACCGCCGAAGCCGAGTCGTTGTTTCAGCAAGGCTTGAATCACCATGAAGGCAAGGGGGTTGCCAAGGACCTGGTCAAAGCCGCGGATTGTTTCCGAAAGGCCGCGGATCTCGGGCACGTCGAGGCGCAGACTTGGATCGGCTGGTGTTATCTCAGCGGGCAGGGCATAGCCAAGGACATGCCCGCGGCGGTCGCCTGGTTGCGTAAGGCGGCGGTCAGCGGGAACGCACGGGCGCAGTTTTATTTAGGCAGCTGTCTGCGGTTTGGCGACGGCGCGGCCAAGGACCTGCTCGAGGCGGTGAGTTGGTTTCAGAAATCAGCCGACCAAGGGGATGCCGAGGCGCAAACGACGCTCGGATATTGCTTCGAAGAAGGCGAAGGCGTTCATAAAGATCCCGCCAAGGCCTTTTTTTGGTATCAAAAGGCCGCCGATCAGGGCGATCCGCATGCGATGACATGCCTTGCTGCTTGTTACGCGGAAGCCAACGGTTGCCCTCAAGATCTGGTTAAGGACGCTGAGTGGTTGAGAAAGTCGGCGGAGGCCGGCGAGCCTTTCGCTCAGAATAACCTCGGACTCGCATACCTCAACGGCCATGGCGTCGTGGCGGATATTCCTCAAGGCCTTGCTTGGTTGCGCAAATCCGACGAACAGGGGAACATGGCTGCTCCGCATTCCCTGGGCGGGGCTCATGAGTTCGGCGTCGGGGGTCCGGTAGACCTGCCCAAGGCTTTCGCTTTTTATAAGACTTCGGCGGAGAGAGGATTCCTGCCCGGCCTAGTCGACCTCGGACGCTGCCATCTTGACGGCACGGGGACGACGAAAGACGCCAAGGCTGCGGTCGCATGTTTCCGCGCGGCGGCCATGAGGGGTGAGGCGAGCGCCCAGGAGCGTCTGGCAAACTGCCTTCGGCATGGACTAGGCGTGCCCAAGGATCTGGCCGAAGCTTTCGCCTTCCTTAATCTTGCGGCCTCGAAATCAGAGACCGCCAGGGCCAGCCTCGCCGTACTTGAGCGGAGCATGACCTCCGAGCAAAAGACGGCTGGTCAGCTGCGTTCAAAGGACCTTCACGCAGAGGTCACGGCGCGCA